>Ga0156534_107_pt1 | contig 91718 bp, 79 predicted proteins | sample RifOxyB2_FD_111929 | JGI IMG/M metagenome (GOLD analysis project Ga0156534, IMG submission 111929) | candidate division WOR-1 bacterium RIFOXYB2_FULL_42_35
GGATTATACCAAAAAGCAAAACCTTGGTCAAATATTTTTGGGTTGGCTTGGTTTTCATTGTCAGATGGCTAAATTGTTGAACTTTCAATTCCTCTGTCTGTAACTATTCAGGTACCATCCCACACTAAAGTGTGGGGAATAGACGAGAAAAGAACTATTATGAAATAACGTTTCTTAGGCTTTAGTCTGGGGTTCTCGTCAATAACTAATAAAGACCTGAATAGTTACCTTTATCTTTTATTTCTTTAACAAGAGGGTTTTATTTGGTTTCCTTAACAGCTTGCAAATATTTAGCAATCGCTTTTTTAGTAGTATACCAATTTCTATCAAATTTGATTGCTTCCAGCTTGCCCCGTCTAGAAAGCAAACTCAAATACTCTTGGCTATAAGAACAATATTTAGTTGCCTCAGATAAGGGGACATATTTTTCTTCTAGTGCTTTCTTCTTAGAAAGAATCGGGGTTAAATTATTTAAATAAATATCCAAGCTGCGTTCAACTGCCCTAGCCACAAAATCAATAAAGGGCTTATAATTGTCCTCATGAGCCTGTTTTAAAGTGCGAAAATATTTATTGCGATCAACCTTCAAGATCACGGCTGGTGGATACCCTGCCCTCATTAAAATAAGGTTCATCAATAAACGAGCCGTGCGACCATTCCCATCAATAAAGGGGTGAATATGGACTAATTTAAAATGAGCCAAAGCAGCCAATTCTATTACTGGCAATTTTTTAATATTTTTCTTTAACCAAAGATCAAAATCATGCATCAAAGAAGAAAGCAATATTGGGCTAGGAGGAATATACTTTGAGCCTGTTATCCGAACTTCAAGCTTCCTATAATTACCAGCCTCCTCATCATCAATTTTGGTCAGAATAAGTTGGTGAAGTTGTCTTATCAGATGGGTTGAAACAGCAACTTTCTTTTTAATCACGTCCTCAATAAAATCAATGGCTTCTTTATGATTAATTGCCTCAAAATGCTCCCTTAAGGTCTTACCTTTAATGGTAATTCCTTCTTCAACAACCAGTCGAGTTTCACTTAAACTCAAGGTGCTTCCCTCAATAGCATTAGAATTATAAGTCCACTCAATAGCTATCTGCTCTTTTATCTTTGCCAGTGCTGCTTTCGGAAAAGGACGCAGAGAATCTAGTTTTTTCTTTTTCTCTTTAATCCTTTTAGACAGCTTAGAATCTAGCACCATATCGGATACCTCCAAAAAACCACTTATCCGATACCATAGAGTGTCAACAAATCTCTACCCCATTTCCCTTTCCCCTCCTTTTCTGATAAAATGATAAGTTGTCAAAATTTATCAAAGGAGAAAAGATCACATGGTTGAGCTAAAGAATAAGTACTTTTCCGTTCCTAAAGAAAACCCAGGGGCAATTATCGAAAAAATAGAAGGCCGGCAAATCCTTGATTCCAGAGGCAATCCCACAATAGAAGTAGCAATAACCTTAAAGGATGGCACAGTTGGCGTTGCTGACGTTCCTTCGGGCGCTTCAACCGGAATCCACGAAGCCCTGGAACTACGAGATAAAGACGACAAACGCTACGGCGGCAAGGGTGTCTACTCTGCCGTTAAAAACATCAACGATGTCATTGCCCCAAAACTAATTGGCCTCAAAGTTACCGAACAACTTAAAATCGACAACCTCATGATTGAGCTTGATGGCACTAAAAACAAAAGCAAACTTGGAGCCAACGCTATCTTAGGAGTTTCTCTAGCTGTTGCTCGGGCCGCTGCCAATGCCCACGGTCTTTCATTATATGAATATATCGGTGGCGATAAAGCTGTAACTTTGCCAGTTCCAAATATGAACGTGATGAACGGCGGCTCTCATGCTGGCTGGAACATCGAATTACAAGAGTTCATGATTGTCCCTGCTGGTTTTAACTCATTTTCTGACGCCCTTCGTGCTGGAGCAGAGATTTATCAGACGCTGAAGAAAGTTTTAAAAGATCGTGGCTTAGCTACCACTGTTGGTGATGAAGGGGGCTTTGCTCCTAAGTTAACTAAAAACGAAGAAGCTATCCAGGTTATTATGGAAGCGATCGAAAAAGCTGGCTACACCCCAGGTAAAGATGTTTTTCTTGCTCTTGATCCGGCTTCATCAGAATTTTATAAAGACGGCAAATATCAACTCAAGAGTGAAGGCAAGGCTTTATCCTCTGCTGAAATGGTGGCCATGTACTCCGAGTGGATCGACAAATACCCAATTGTCTCAATTGAAGATGGACTAGCTGAAGAAGATTGGGCTGGTTGGAAGCTTCTAACCGAAAAGGTCGGCAACAAAATCCAATTAGTTGGCGATGATTTATTTGTAACTAACGTTGATTTCTTAAAGAAGGGAATTGAACAAAAGACTGCTAACTCTATCTTGATTAAACTAAACCAAATCGGTTCACTTTCTGAAACTTTATATACTATGGAAGTAGCTGAAAAAGCCGGCTACACTTTTATGACTTCGCATCGCAGCGGCGAAACCGAAGATACGACTATTGCTGACCTAGCTGTGGCAACAAACTCCGGCCAAATCAAAACCGGCGCCCCTGCCAGATCTGAAAGAGTCGCGAAGTATAATCAACTTCTGCGCATCGAAGAAAAACTTGGCAGCAAGGCTAAGTATATTGGGTTGAAGGGGTACAATCCCAAACAATAAAGATCAAAGGGCTAAGAGCTAAGATCAAAACAAGATCAAAGATCCAAGCCTAAAATCCCAAGACCAAAGCGTTTTGATCTTTTTACTTTGATCTTGAGATTTATTTTGATCTTTGATCTTAAACCGCCAAGGTTGATTGCAACAGCTTCCTAGTATACTCCTGCTTAGGATTAGCCAGAATCTCCTCTCGAAGACCAACCTCAACAATTTTCCCGTTTTGCATGACCACAATCCTGTCACACATGTAACCTATAACAGAGAGGTCATGGGCAATAAACAAATACGTTAGATTTAAACGTTGCTTGATCTCTTTTAACAGCTTCAGAATATCAACTTGAATAGAAACATCTAAAGCTGAAACCGGTTCATCAAGAATTAAAAACTTTGGATCGGATGCTAACGCTCGAGCAATTCCAACCCTCTGACGTTCCCCACCAGATAACGCATGCGGATACCGATCAGCATAGCTGGCTGGGAGCTTAACCATATCTAATAATTCTTTAATCCTACGCTCTACGTTCAACTTTCCACTATCTACTATCTTATGTATTATCAGTGGTTCACCAATCGCCTCCCCAATCTTGATCCTGGGATTAAGTGAAGTTTGTGGGTCTTGAAAGACAATTTGGCACTCTTGACGAAGTTTTCCTATACTATTATATAGAACCACGCCACTGGTTGGAGAAATCAGCCCTAAAATCATCCGAGCTAAAGTAGATTTACCTGACCCGGATTCGCCAACCAGGCCCAAAGATTCCCCCTGTTCAATCTTAAGACTGATATTACTAACCGCACAAACTGGACCGAAATATTTGGTTAAGTTTTTAATTTCTATCATAACAACTCACCCCCATCAGCACTAAGCACTCCTCCCCCTCTCTTACTAAGAGAGGGGGTTGGGGGGTGAGTTAAAACTCGCAAACATTCAATTAGTCTCTGGGTATACGCCTGCTGAGGATTACTAAAGATTTGACCAGTCTCACCTTCTTCAACTACCCTCCCCTTATTAAGCACAACAACACGTTGACAGATATTTTTAACAATACCAAAGTTATGCGTAATATACATAATCCCCAGATTAAACTTTTCTTTCAACTCAACGATTAACCTCAAAATTTCTGCCTGAATAGTTACATCAAGGGCAGTAGTGGGCTCATCAGCGATTAAAAATTCAGGTTCACAAGCCAAAGCTATAGCAATCATGACCCGCTGCTGCATTCCCCCAGAAAATTGATGGGGGTAATCTCGAACCCTCAAACCAGAATTACGAATCCGAACCGTCTCTAACAACTCAATCGCCCTGTCTCTAGCTTGTTGCCTGTTCATGCCTTGGTGGAAACGCAAAACTTCCGCAATTTGTTCTCCTATAGTCAGAACAGGATTAAGAGAAGTAAAAGGATCTTGGAAGATCATCGAAATTTTACTGCCACGAATCTTAATTAGCTCGGGTTCAGCTAGTTGCAACAAATTCCTGTTTTCAAATATAATTTCTCCGGAGACAGACGCGCTTGCTGGTATCAACTTAAGGATTGAATGGGCAATCGTTGATTTGCCAGAACCGGATTCACCAACTAGACCAAGAATCTCTCCTTTGGCAACAGAAAATGAGACATTATCAACAGCTTTAACGGTTGAATCACCCTGTTTAAAATAAGTTGAGAGGTTTTTAACTTCTAACATCTGATTTCTCCCGCAAACCTTCTCCAATAAAATAAAGGGAAAGAACAGTTATTAAAATTAACAAGCCAGGGATTACTGCCATCCACGGAGCATCGCGCATATAAGCCTGCGCATCCATCAACATATTGCCCCATGACGGCATTGGTGGTTGTACCCCCATTCCCAAAAATGAAAGGGCTGACTCCGTTAAGATTGCTCCAGCCATACCCAAAGTAGCGGCAACTATTATTGGCGCTTGGGCATTGGGTAAAATATGGCGAAAGATTATCCGCTTATTAGAACAACCAATTGCTCTCGCTGCTTCAACATAAGAGAGTTCGCGAATCTTCAAATATTCACCCCTCACCAGTCGCGCTACCCCCATCCAGGAGGTAATACCAATCACCACCATCACATTATATATATTAGGGGTTAACATGGCTTGAATCGTTAAGATCAGAAAAATCGAGGGAAAGGACAACATCACATCAACAAAACGCATAATAAGACTATCCGTCCAACCACCGAAATAACCGGCCAAAGCCCCCAACAAGACCCCAATTGAAATAGAGATAGAAACAGCCACCAAACCAACTGTCAAAGATATCCTCGCTCCATAAACCGCCCGACTAAAAATATCACGACCATAATCATCGGTACCAAACCAATGTTGGGTGCTTGGCCCCATGGTATCTTCAGCCACAATCTCAGTCGGATCATATGGGGCAATGACCGGAGCGAAGATGGCCAGGGCTGTAAAAAAGACCAGTACCGATAAACCAAAGATGGCTAATTTATTTTTTCCCATATCTAATCCTCGGGTCAACCAATGCATAACCTATGTCGGCTAATAGGTTGCCTAACATTATTAATAATGCCGAAAAAACCACGATCCCCATAATTAATGGATAATTGCGTTGAAAAATAGCTAAGACCCCTAACCTCCCCATCCCTGGCCAAGCAAAAATAGTTTCAATAATAAAGGCCCCACCAAATAAGCCGGGCAGTGAAAGCCCCATAATAGTAACAATGGGGATCAAAGCATTACGTAAAGCATGTTTAAAGATAACTGTTCGCTCAGGCAAGCCCTTTGCTCTGGCTGTGCGAATGTAATCTTGATCCATCACTTCCAACATCGCTGCCCGTTGATAGCGGGATAATCCAGCTAAACTTAAAATCGTCATGGTGGTTAACGGCAGAATCATGTGTTTTATAAGATCAATGAAACTGGCTACTGGCCCTTGGTTGCCAGCTAACACGTCTCTCATGCCAACAGTCGGCAGCCAACCGAGCTGGACAGAAAACAAAAGCATCAACATTAGACCCAACCAAAATGAGGGCATGGCCATACCAATAAAAGTTAAAACTGTCACAACATTATCAAACCAGCTCCCTTTTTTGATAGCCGAGAAAACCCCCAAAGGGATCGTTATTAATAGGGTAATCAGGTAAGCTGGAATCATCAATAAAAGCGTGGCTGGCAAACGCTCTATAACTTCCGCTAAAACTGGACGGCCGGTTAAATAGCTTGTGCCAAAGTTACCCCGTAAAACATTGCCTAACCAATAAAAATACTGAATAATCACCGGCTGATCCAACCCCCAGTTGGCTCGAATCCTAGCTAATTCAATTGGATCAATGCTCGGATCAGTAAATAAAGCCGTTGGATCTCCTGGAGCTAAATGCATCACAAAAAAGGAAATAAGGGAAACTCCCAAAAGTAAGGGAATTAGCTGCAATAAGCGGCGTATAACAAAAGTTCTCATTTAACCACAAAAACCTTTTCCAAATTCAAAAACAGACCCGCTGGCCCAGGTTTTGACAAGCCTCCTACTCGTTCGTTAATTCCCACCACTGCTCTTGGATACCAGAGAAAAACATAGGGTTGATCGGCAGCTATTTGCTGCCAAATCTCTGCATAAATCTTTTTGCGCGCTGATTTATCCATAGTCACTCGTCCAAGTTTTAACAACTTGTCTACTTTGGCATTTTTATAATCGATAAAATTAAAGCCCCGTGGATACTGTGATGAATGCCAAATTGAATAAGCATCAGGATCTAACCCCAACGACCAGCCCATGATAAAGGCTTCAAAATCTTTTGGCCCTTTAGGAACATTAACAATTTTAAGCAAGGCTGACCATTCCAACACACGGAGTTTGACCTTAACGCCAACCTTTTTGTATTGCTGCTGCAAAATAACGGCTGCTTTTTCCCGCTCTTTGTTCCCTTGATTAAGTAAAATAGTAAATTCTAAATTTTCGGCACCGGCCTCTTTAAGTAATTGCTTAGCCTTGTCAGGATGATAAGGATATTTTTCAACCTGATCGGAATAAGCCCAGGAAATTGGAGCCGACGGCGCATAAGCTGCCGAGCCTAAACCCTTTAGGACCAGATTGACCAACTGTTTTTTATTGGTCGCATAAGCCAGCGCTTGTCGCACCCTTTTATCGGCAAACTTTGGGTTAGCTATGTTTAGGCCTAAATAGGTGTAGACCAAAGAATCAAACTCAAAAACATTTATCCCCTTTAAACTTTTCATCCGCCGATAATCCTTAGGAGGTATCCCGGCCTCATCAATTTCTCCGGCTTCTAGAGCAACTAAACAGGCATTGGCATCAGGAATAATCTTGAAAATAATCTCCGCCAGCCTTGGTTTGCCTCTATAAAAGTTGTTATTACGACTTACTTTGAGATGATTGCCAGTCACCCATTCTTTAAAGATAAACGGTCCTGTTCCAACTGGTTGACGATTAAACTTAGCAGTATTAATATCCTTGCCAGCCAACAAATGTTTGGGGATAACACTCATGCCGGAACGAACCAGAAAAGGAGCAAAAGGTTTCGGCAAAGCAGCTTGAACCGTATATTTATCTAGGGCTCTAAACTGAATTGGTTGGCCGTCAATAATATAATCACTGCGCCGGACTGAATTTACTTTTGGATTAAGGATAGCATTAAACGTAAAAACTACATCGTCAGCTGTAAAAGGTTTATCGTCATGCCATTTCACATCCTGGCGCAGATAAAAGGTCCAGGTTTTGCCGTCCTTGCTCACTTGCCACGACTTGGCCAGATCAGGAATAACTTCCAACTTCTCATTGATACGCGTCATCCCAGAAAAGATCGTCCCCTCAACAGCACTAGAGGTCGTATCTGTTGAGAGGATCGGATTTAAGATTGAAACTTCACCACCCAAGGCAAAAACCAGCTTGCCGTTAGGATCAGCTTTCTCTAAGCCAGGCAAGCTAATCTCTTTATTAACCTCTGACCCTGTACCAACACAACCACAGAGAAAAATAGTTAGTAATAAAAAAACAGCAACCTTTATACTCTGCATAGCTTACATATTCACCAATTCCTGAATCTTCTTACTCCCTCCTCGATTGTAACCGGTTAGAATATATTTATTGGTCGTAGCATCATAGGTATAAGTAATTTTCCCGGCCGTATCACTGTCAGTATAAGTTGCGCCGGTAAAAGGATTCTTGGGTACTTCCGCAATATAGCCCCCCTTCATTAGATAGTTGGTGCACAAACTTGCTACCCCGGCACTTTGAACAGGAGGAAAAGTCATGTTTTCCATCTCATAAGCCTCAATGCCTAGCTGGAGAGAATGCATCACACCCTTAACCGCAGCTTCTTTCGCCCGATCACGAGCTCCTAATAAATTGGGAACCAAGAACACAGCCAACAGACCGATGATAGCTATAACTACTAATAGTTCAATCATCGTAAAGCCCTTACGTTTATTCATTATAAATTCACCTCCCTTCAATTATAGGATCTGCAAACTTAAAGAGCAAATTGTTATTCTATTTGCGATAGAATCGACATCATGGGAAGGAACATCGCCACAGCCACGAGTCCTACAACTAGACCAACTATTAACGTCAGTATCGGTTCCAGCAACGAAGTGAAGCGCTTAATCGCCACTTCCCTCTCCTTCTCATAAAATTGCGCAATATTTATCAACATTTGTCCTAACTGACCGGAATTCTCGCCAACAGCAAGCATTTGGATTGCTTCGTTAGGAAAAAGATTATAAGCACGAAGGATGTCGCTCAATCTCTCCCCGTCCTCGATTCGGCTTTTGATCTGAAACATAATAGTTTGGAAAGCTTTATTACCGGTCGATTCCGACGTGCTTTGTAATGATTGCCTAATCGGAATCCCACCTTCCAACATTGCCCCTAAAGTTCTAAAGGTCTGGATTATCTGCCCGCGCGAATAGAATTTATTTTTCAATAACCAGCTGTCGAAATTTAAACCACCATGTTCAGTTTTGCGATATCTGACAAGTGCTGTACTTGAAACGAAACCAAGCATAATTGGAACATACCAGAAAGCCGCAAAAACATCCCCCATCCCCATAATGATTTTAGAGAACAAAGGGAGCTCTGTGTTTAAATCAGCGAACAATCCCTTAAATCCTGGGAGAACAACAACAAACATTACCCCAATACAGAGCAAACACAAACCGACCACAAAGACCGGATAGACCAAAGCACTTTTCACTTTGTCTTCTGTTTCCGCCCTATTTTCATAATATGTTTGCAAGCGTCCAAGCACCGCTTCAAGATTTCCTGCTTGTTCTGCTGTTTCAATTGAGCTGGTCACCATTGAAGGCAGGATCTCTTTTAAAGCTATCCCCAAAGTCTCCCCATCAGAAATCTTTTGAATCACCTTTTCAAATCCCTTGTTAGGGAAGAGATTATTAATAATCGTCAAGGCTTCAAAAATTGGGACTCCAGCCACGAGTAGCATCTGGAGTTGGCCACAAAAGCGCGCTGTTTGATTTTTCGACAGTTGCTGTCCTGATCCTCGTCGGCTCAATATTGTGGAAGTCGCAATTTGCGACTTCAGGAAAGAGCCAATTTTTATTAATCTAACAGGTAAATTCATGTTTTAATATCTGGTCGCAATTTGCGACCACCTCTAGCTATACTATTCAGGCAACTTAAAAACCATTTTTTGAAGCAAAATAATCATTTCCTTTACAACCCCCTTAACCTTGGTAATTTCTTTTGTTTTGATATTATCCTTCTGAAAAAGGTGCATTATTGCTCTTGAATGCGTTGAAAGTCTGGCCAAGACGTCCGGACTTTTTCCAACTTTTATCTTTTTTTTACTCATAATCTCTTCCAAAATGGAAAAGGCCCTCATAATCTGGATTGATCTTGCAACTGCAATAGAACTATTTAAAATAGCCGAAAGCATATTTGCCCCATTACGTGTAAAGGCATAAGGAAGATAACGACGACCCCCTCGCTTTGAGGTCGCAATTTGCGACCTCAAAAAAGCAAACTCATTTTCAGTCAACTGAAACATAAAATCATCAGGGAATCTTTCCTTGTTTCTCTTAACCTGCTCAAGCAACCTTTTTGTAGAAACCCCATACAACTTAGCCAAATCCCTATCTAACATCACCCTCCGTCCCCTTAACTCAATAATCAATGTTTGTATTTCTGATATCCCAAGCAAATTATTCTTCGACATAACACTCTCTCCTTTTCTACAATTCGCCACTGTCCGATTTTTCGTCACAACTGACCGATATTTCGACAGTTACCAAACCAGCAAAACAGCTTATTTACGACGATAAGTCTTGCGGTCATTATGTCTTGCAGTCTGGCAGCCATACAACCAGTAGCAAGGTTATTACCAGGTATCGAGAGAACGAAAGAGGATTATGATTTCTGTATTCTCGGAAACAGCGGCTCGCCCTTGGCGACTTTGACACCATCAATCGAAGCCTCAAGTGAGGGTTTTCCAGACAAGTTTAGTTGCTGCCACATTTTTCGAGAGGTTTCCGGCATAAATGGATTAACAAAGAAAGCAACTCTTTTTAACACATCAACTAAATTATACATCACAGCCGCCAGTTGGTCTTTTTTATTCTCATCTTTAGCTAATTTCCAAGGGGCTTCTTGCTCAATGTATTTATTAGCCTGAGTTATAAGCTCCCAAATCTCATCCAAAGCTTTAGATACATACACAGTTTTCATTTCCAGACTAACACTATTAAAAACATCCTTAATCTTATCAGTAAGAGTTCTGCTCAAATCATCAAAATTACGTCTTTTATCACATTCAGGAGCGGGAAACAAATTAGGAACAATCCCTTCAAAATACTTATCAACCATGGTCAAGGTTCGACTCAGGAGGTTTCCTAAATCATTGGCTAAATCTGCGTTATATCTATTTACAAACGACTGCATGGAGAAATTCCCGTCGTCGCCAAACTTAACTTCTCGCATTAAAAAATAGCGCACAGCATCAACTCCATATTGATCAGCTAAGGCAATTGGATCAACAACATTACCTTTAGACTTACTCATCTTTTTCCCTTCCACTGTCCACCAACCATGCCCAAAGATCTTCTTGGGCAAATCAAGCCCTAAAGCCATCAGAATGCAGGACCAAATCACTGCGTGGAAACGGACAATTTCTTTGCCCATAATGTGAACGTCTGCCGGCCAGTATTTTTTAAACTTTTCGCCATCCGGCCAACCGAGCGCAGAAATATAATTAATTAAAGCGTCAAACCAGACATAAACAACATGTTTTGAGTCTTCTTTGATCGGAACTCCCCAGGGGAAAGTTGTTCTAGTAATAGAAAGATCCTTTAAACCCTGCTTAATAAAGTTTAAGGCTTCGTTTTGTCGAGATTTTGGGCAAACAAAATTTGGATTAGCCTCAAAATGTTTTTCTAACCGATCTTGATACTTAGAAAGCTTAAAAAAATAGGTCTCTTCTTTAACAATTTCAACTTTACGCCCACAATCTGGACAAAGTTTTTCTCCCTTCTCCCCTTCCTTCAACTCTGTCTCATTCCAAAACGATTCACAAGGCACACAATACCAACCCTCATAGTCCCCTTTGTAAATATCCCCCTGTTCGAGAAGTCTTGAAAAGACAGCCTGGACAACTCTTTTGTGTCTTTCTTCTGTAGTACGAATAAAGTCATCATTGGAAATATTCAGTCTCAGCCAGGCAGTCTTAAAACCGCCAGCCATACGGTCAACAAATTCCTGTGGTTTCTTACCATGTTCCTCAGCTGCCTGCCAGATTTTTTGCCCATGCTCGTCTGTTCCAGTTAGAAAAAAAACTTCACAAGCCTTCTTCCCTCCTGGAAGTTCCTGCCTGCGATAATAACGAGCCAAAACATCAGCCGCCACAGTAGTATAGGCATGGCCAATATGCGGCACATCATTAACATAGTATAGGGGGGTGGTTAGATAGAATTTATTAGTCATACAATCATTATATCACCGGGAACAAGATCCTAAAATGGCTGATATTTTTTAAGGCTGTGCTCGTCCAATCGGGCAGCCTTCTTCGTAAATAATAGTTTTTAATCTCATAAATCGGCATGGCTTGCCATCTGTCTTGACCATCATATTTGACTTCGACCAGAAACCTGCTCCACAAGCGATCTTGCCAGTCTTCTTCCAAAAGATTACTGGCCAAATAAGCCGGCTGAATAAACCCCTGAAAAAATGGCGCTGTTCCCTCCAGCGAAGGACCGGAATAATCAAGGGGACCAATAATCATCCACTGGCTAGCCCCTAAAACATATTCTAGTTCCGAAGCGTGAAAGGCAGGAATAATCTGAAACCCACCGATCGATCCTTTAGGGGAGACAGAGACATCTATCACCCCCGCATGATTGGCCCGTATCCGACCAGGTCCGGCATAACGACTCCCAAGAAACCTGCCCACACCTGAGACAGGTTGAACAACTTTAGCAATCGTCTCTTTTTGCCCGGAGAAATACTTAACGGTAACCTGACCATCAACCCTGTTCTCAAAAACTATTTCTTGCGGGTATTTAACTGGTTTTGTCACATAAATAAAGATTGTATCGCCAACTTGTGGGACATAGTTTTCATCAACATCTCCAGCCTGGTCCGAACGAAAAAACTTAACCTGATTACCAACAAAAGGAGCAAATCCACCACCAAAAATACCAGTGCCGGCAGAAATATTTGTATAGATAGAAGAGTCTGGACTAAAATATGATTTATAATTCTTAACACCCCAGGAGAACTCTTTGGGTAGCAGGGAAAAAATAGCCTGGCTCTCATTAATCTGGCCGACTTTTAAATGAATCGCGTTAACCGCCGAGGCCGCCACCTGGCCGGAGTTTACCCACTTGGCAGCTGCATAGCCATGTTCATCAATCTTTCGCGCGGGAGCGATAACCTTCCCAAGTTGCTGCCAGTTCTGGCCTTGATTATGACTAACCGCAATGCCCCCACCAGCTTGATTTTCAAGGCGAAGACGGTAGATTTCCTGCTGATTTGTCGAGGACAAACAAGGCAACTGACAGACAATCAACAATAAAAAACAGCAGTAGAACAGTCTCTTCATTGCATCAGATAAGAAGTCAACGTTCGCACCATCACGCCAGTTGCGCCTGTAGACAAATAACCACGCCCCTTACCAAGGTAAGCAGTACCAGCTATATCAATGTGAGCCCAACTGGTATCTTCAACAAAAAGCTTTAAAAACAACCCACCGATTGAAGGGCCGGCCATCCCCTGCTCTGTACAATTTTTAACATCGGCTATTTCACTCTTGGAATAGTCTTTATACTCTTCCAACAAAGGGAGTTGCCAGAGCTTCTCCCCTGCTGTCTTTCCTGCCGCGATCAACTCATTAACCAGCATCTGGCTGTTACCCATAATTCCAGAAGCCGCATCACCCAAAGCAGAAACACAGGCCCCGGTTAAGGTGGCCACGTCGATAATCTTTTTAACCCCCATCTTTTTGGCATAAGTAATTGCATCAGCCATGACCATTCTACCTTCAGCATCTGTAGAAATAATCTCAATCGTTTTCCCGGAAAGAGAAGAAATCACATCGCCTGGCTTTTGCGCTTCACCGTCAGGCATATTTTCACAACAAGGTAAGATACCAACTATGTTTTTGCGAATTTTAAGATGGGAGATCAAGCGCATCGTCTCAAGCACAGCTGCAGCACCGGACATATCTGTTTTCATTTCCCATAATTTTCTAGATGGCTTGAGAGAAATCCCGCCAGCATCAAAGGTAACACCCTTACCAACCAAAGCAATCTCTGGCTTGCCTTGACCATATTGCATCACAATAAACTTGGCCGGCTCTTTTGAACCCTTGGCCACAGAAGTATAAGAATGCATGCCAATTTTATTGGCTTCATTTAAACCAAAAACCTTAACCTTGATCCCGGCAATCTTGGCGGCTCGGGCAGCCAAAAATGTTGGGGTTATTTTGTTGGCCGGGCCATTAACCAAATCACGGGCATTGTTGACTGATTCGCCAATAAGTCGCCCCAGCCTGACGCCCGCTTCAATTGATTTAACCTTGGCTTTTTGTAATTCAACCAGGGTAACACTCTCAACTTTAAAATAAGAATCATCCTTAACCTTGGCAAAGCCATCGTACTTGTAAGAACCAATTAGTATTCCTTCAACCAAGGCTTGGGCAGCGTTAGGCAACGTAATACCACCTGCCCCTGCTCCATGAACAATTGTGGCAACATTTTTAGCCTTAATCTTTTTAGCTTCTGCCATTGCCGCTGAAGCAACAATGCGAATCTTATCAACCTCAAATTCTGAGCTCTTCCCCAAACCGACCACTAAAACTTGGGTAGCAGGTAATTTGCCTTGAGTGTGAATAACATTAACCTCTGCCAATTTGCCGGTAATCTCGCCGCTCTTAATCAATCTAACAATTGAACCATTTAGCTTTTTGTCGATAACCGCGGTTGCCCCACCAGGGACTTTTAATCCCTCAAAAATATTAACAACCAAAAGATCACATTTGACATCGGTAATTGAAGCAGCTTTGACATCGATTTTCATCTAACTCCTCCTTGTCCGCCTAGTACCGCCTCTTAGGCGGTGTATCTTGATAAAAAGTAGAGCCTAAGAGGCTCTACTACGCGTTAGCTAAAATATATCCCTAATTCTCTTCGCGCTGATTCCTGACTATCTGAGCCATGGACCAGATTTTTAATTGTCCCTTCAGGGGTCCTGACATTTTCTTCCCTAAGATCACCACGAATAGTGCCCGGCTCGGCTTCTAGCGGATTAGTCTCCCCCATTAGGTCTCTCAACTTATCGATGGCCTTATCCCCTTGGACTTCACAGGCAAGGACAGAACCGGAAGTGATAAATTTAAGCAGACCGGGAAAGAAGGGTTTGTCTTTATGGACAGCATAATGTTCTGTAGCTTGTTCTATGGTTAACTGGAGCTTCTTTCTAGCAACAATTTTTAAACCGGCTTGAGAAACACGTTTCAATATTTCATCTTCCAAACCACGAGCCACACCATCAGGCTTTATCATGAGCAAGGTTTTTTCGAGCACGCTTGATGGCCTCCTTAACTTTCTTGGGTGCGGTCCCGCCAGTTACATCCTTGTTGGCAATGGAGCTCTCGGTTGACAAGATGCGGGTAACATCATAAGTAAAATGGGGAGAGAATTGTTTTAACTGTTTCAACGACAGATATTCGATCTGCATGTTGGAATCTTCACAATAGGCTACTACCTCACCGACAATCTCATGAGCCTCACGGAAAGGGACTCCCCGTCGAACCAAGTAATAAGCCAAATCAGTGGAAGTTAGGAAGCCCTTTTTAGCTGAGCGGCTCATTAACTCCCCGTTAACTTCAATGGTAGCCAGCATTTCCGCAAAAATCTCCAGGACCGATTTAATTGTGTCGGTAGTGTCAAAAAGTCCTTCTTTATCTTCCTGTAAATCACGGTTATAGGTCATGGGCAAGCCCTTCATTACGGTTAACATTGCCATTAGATGACCATAGACCCGGCCGGTTTTACCGCGGATCAACTCGGCGATATCAGGGTTTTTCTTTTGAGGCATAATTGAGGAACCGGTTGAATACTTATCGGAAAGCCGATAAAAATCAAATTCAAAGGTCGACCAGATAATTATCTCTTCACAGAATCTGGATAAATGCATCATCAAAACCGAACTGGCTTGCAAGAAATCGAGCAGAAAATCCCGATCAGAAACAGCATCCATGCTATTTCGACTCACTTTACTAAAACCTAATTCTTTAGCGAGCATTTCTCTGTCAATGTTGAAATTAGTTCCGGCTAAGGCACCTGAACCTAAAACTAAAACATCGGCCCCTTCCCCAACCTTGAGGAACCTTATTTTGTCGCGCTCCAGCATTTCATAATAAGCCATTAGATGATGGGAAAGAAGAACCGGTTGGGCTCGCTGCATGTGGGTATAACCGGGCACAATAACCTTAATATTAGCTTCGGCTAAATCGAGCAGAATTGTTTGCACTTTTCTGATCAACATAACTGCCTCGGTAACTTCATATTTAACATACATGCGCAAATCCGTAGCAACTTGATCGTTACGGGAACGGCCTGAATGCAACTTTTTGCCCATGCTGCCGACTTTTTCAATCAAGAGCGCCTCAATATTCATATGCAAATCTTCCAGCTCTGGCCTAAGGTTGATTTTGCCCTTTTCAATTCCTTTTAAAATATCTTCCAAGGCCTTAACAATTTTTTTATATTCCGCTTCACTTAATATTTGCACCTTAAACAAAGCTTTAGCATAAGCAACACTCTGCACAATATCTTGTTTGTAAAGCCTGACATCGTAATGAATAGAGCTGGAAAACTTTTCCGCAGAAGCAGCCATGGAATCACGAAACCTGCCTGCCCAGGCTTTTTTTATCTTACCGTCTTGCTCTGTCTTCTTCGCCATTCTATTTCCCCCTTAGTTTTGCTTCAACTTTAATTGGTAAGCCAAAGAGATTAATAAAGCCTTCGGCATCCTTTTGATTGTAAACTTCTTCCTTCTCAAAACTGGCTAATTTAGGCTCATATAATGATTTTGTTGATTTGCGGCCAACTATAGTACAATTGCCTTTATATAGCTTGAGACGAATAACTCCGCTAACATTTTTCTGGGTTTCGTTAATAAAGGCGTCCAGAGATCTTTTTAAAGGAGTAAACCATTGGCCATTGTAAACCAGTTGCGCATAACGTTGAGCAATCAATTGTTTATAGTGCAGTGTTTCTCTGTCAAGTGTGATTGTTTCTAACGCTTGGTGGGCTTTGTAAAGAATAGTACCACCCGGTGTTTCATAGACTCCTCGAGATTTAATCCCAACCAAACGATTTTCCACAATATCGGTACGGCCAATGCCATTTTTACCGCCAATTTTATTCAAAGTTTTAATTAGTTTTACCGGCTTTAGCGGCTTGCCATTAATTTTTTTCGGTTCTCCACTCTCAAAACCAATCTCAACATATTCGGCTTTATTCGGAGCTTTTTCTGGTGAGTTGCTTAGGATAAACATCTCTTCTTTTGGCTCAAACCAGGGATCTTCCAGGATGCCCCCTTCATAACTGATATGCCAAAGGTTGCGGTCAGAAGAATATGGTTTTGACTTGGAAACCGGCACAGGAATACCACGTTTTTTGGCGTAATCGATTAATTCTTCACGGCCTTTGAAGGACCAATCACGCCAAGGAGCAATAATTTTGATATCAGGGGCTAAAGCTTTATAAGTTAACTCAAAACGGACCTGATCATTACCCTTACCAGTCGCTCCGTGACCAACAGCATCAGCCTTTTCTTTCTTGGCAATTTCGATCTGCTTTTTAGCAATTAGAGGACGAGCAATTGAGGTCCCTAAAAGATACTGGCCTTCATAAACTGCGCCCGATTTGAGCATGGGCCAGAGAAAATCCTGAGCAAATTCTTCTTGTAAGTCAGAGATATAGATTTTGGAGGCCCCGGTTTTTAAAGCCTTGGCTTTTAATCCGGTTAATTCTTCTTCTTGCCCTAGATCAGCGGCAAAAGCCACCACTTCACAACCATAGGTCTCTTTGATCCACGATAACATTACGGAAGTATCGAGACCTCCGGAATAAGCTAGAACAACTTTATTTACCATCATTTCCCTCCTAAGAGTAATGCTAATATCGCTTTTTGAACATGCAAACGATTCTCGGCTTGGTCAAAGACCACGGAATTTGACCCGTCAATAACTTCACCGGTAATTTCCAGACCACGATGGGCTGGCAGGCAATGCATCACAATTACATCCTTCTTGGCTAAGCCAACAAGTTGGCTATTAACCTGAAAATTGGCAAAAGCTGCCTTACGCGCCTTGGTTTCGGTCTCCTGCCCCATTGAGGCCCAGACATCGGTGTAGATTACATCCGCATCTTTCGCGGCTATGACCGGATCATTGAGAATATCAATTTCAACCCCCGAAGCTTTGCCGTCATCAAGCGCTTGTTTTACAATCATAGCTTTTGGCTCATAGCGTCGTGGAGTAGCAATGGTTAAATTCATGCCAACCTTAGCTGCGGCTAGCATCAAAGAGTGACAAACATTGTTGCCATCACCAATATAAGCAAATTTTACTTGTTTAAGATCATTTTTTTTCTCTTTAACGGTAAAAATATCCGTTAAAGCCTGGCAAGGATGAAGCAGATCTGACAAGCCATTGATAACCGGCACAGAAGCATATTTGGCAAATTCGACAATATCATCGTGGCGATAGGTGCGCAGCATTACCCCATCCACATAGCGAGACAAGGTCCCTGCTACGTCGGCAATAGATTCACGCTGGCCAAGTTGAACTGCGTTAGGTGACAAATGGACAGTATTGCCACCTAATTGATACATGCCAACTTCAAAGGAGACACGGGTGCGGGTAGAAGGCTTTTCAAAGACCATGGCCAAGCTTTTTCCGGCTAGCAGTGGTTTATGATCCGAAGCTTTAAGGGAGGCGGCCAAGGCAAAAATTTCGTTAATTTCTTCAATGGACAGGTCATGGATAGAGATCAGATCTTTAGTCGTCATAATGAAAATATATCATATTTTAGGCTAAAATGCATGCAAGAATTTGCTCTTTAAACCCGATATACAATGTATAGAGAATCGCCTATTTTGACCAAAAGCAATTTTGGGCTGAAAGTGAAATTTCAGCCTATTTTTAACGATATATAGGTAGGAAGAGTAGATTCTCGGAGAAGAACTATGAATGCACAACCATTAAGAAGAGCCGCTTCTGCATCTCGCCCACCATGCTATGCAAAAAGAAACGTTGAAGCTGAAACAAGACTGTCTCGTCCGGTAAAGTCGGCAAGACCATTGCCAACAGATCCTGTTGACCCGCAAGGAGAGACTTTTTATGTTTCAAAAAGCCAGTTAGCCAGTCTTAGCCTGGTTCCTGCACAAGAAGCTTTACCCAGGTCAGTCGACCTAGTTGGACAGGATGACACAATCCTGAACACACCCCTTCCCTTTATTCCTGAAGAGGTTCCTAATTTATCAGGGGAATCACCAACAAAGATTTTTCCTCCGGAACCGGAGCTTACAGACAACAAACTCCCCTTACTTGTACCGGGAACAACCATTAAGAGGTTTAGCATTCTAAGGGAACTTGGCCGGGGGGGCATGGGAATTGTTTATCTGGTGGAAGATCTTTCTTCTGGAGCAAAAGCTGCCTTAAAATTTATGGCAGCTCATTGTCGTCATGTTTATAGAGCCGAACGAAACACTACTTTCTTACTTAGAAGAGACCCTAACAGTCCGGAAAAAAGTCGTCTTCTGGCCTATGGCGATGCAACTGAAGTTCATCTTTTTCTTGATCCTAGGATAGGTTATTACGTAATCCCTTTTATTGAAGGTCAAAATCTAGCAGAAAAAATAGATGTGTGTCCACTTAGCCTTTCGGAAGCCTTACATTACTTGAAATCAACCATCCAAGACCTGTTACGCAATAATGAAGATAACGTAGAAACGCAAGGGGACTTAAAACCAGAAAACCTGATTATTGATAGATTTGATCAAATCCATATAATTGATAATGGTCTGGCTCAAATAAGTAGGGAAGAAATAAAGGAAGGGTCTATTATGGGAACTCCCAGTTATATGGCACCAGAACAATTTAGAGGAGCAAAACCTTCAGAAAAAACAGACCTGTATGCCTTGGGGCTTATCTTCTCGGAAATGCTTACAGGGGAAGATGGTTTTGGAGGAAAAAGTTTTGGAAAGATTATGTGGGAAAAGCACCTACTGACTCGCTTGCCCGTTCCACACACGGTCGAAACAACCGAAACAATTAAACCGGTACTTGATCGTCTGCTGGCTAAATTAACCGCTAATAACCCTAACGACAGATATGATAGCCTTGAAGAGGCCATGGAAGACGTAGAACTACTTGAATATTTATTGAAAAATCCCAATATCTCAATTAATGATAATCGCCCTCTCAAGGTTTCATTAGAAGAAATCCCCCGGGCAAAACAAGCCCTAGAACACACTCCAAAAGTTACAACTTTAGGTCGGACTAAAGTTGTAATCGGGAACTTTCGTCCAGAAGTGGCAAAAGCCCCAAATGTGATCACCCCGGAAGAAGCAGTTTCTTTTGGAACAGATACAATATTAGTCCCGGCAGATAAGTTAAGCGGATTATTAGCAAAAGCAAATGATCCAGAAGAGAAAACTAACCTTGTTTCCCCTCTTCCCTTTGTTGGGAAGCAAAAGGTTGTCTAAGATTTCCAAGGAGAAACTATGGCATCGTTAAGATCAATACAACCAAAGGAGCCACAAACACCCAGGACAACACAAAAAAAAACAATCCATCGAAGCAACCCTAACCCACTAAGGGTTCCAATTGGAGAAATAGCCTCTTTAGAAGGAAAAATAGTCACAAGGCCAGTAGACGGAGAGGGAATTGTTTATTTAAGAAAAGGTGATTTAGTTAGAAATAAAAAGACCTCTCCAGATGGCAAAACATATTATGAAACCTACAGGATAGAACAAGAACTTGGCCGTGGCGGCGCCGGCGCTGCTTATCTAGTAACACATATGGAATCAGGCTGGGAAGCTACTTTAAAAATAATGCCCAGAGATGCCCCGGCTAAAAACCCCCGAGCCCTGGGCCCAACTACTTTTGTTAGAGAAAAAACCGCTTTAGGTCAACTCCCTTCACATCGTGGGCTCCCTAGCCTTTTTGATCATGGCATTATTGGCAACCATCAATATCTTGTTATTAAACATTTTGAGGGCCACTCTTTGCGTAAAACACTTAGAGAACAAGGCCCCTTGCCAATAGCCGATGTTCTCGATTTGGGCATTGAAATATTAAGTGCTTTAATCGCAGCTAACGAGGCCGGGATCATTCATCGCGACATTAAGCCGGCCAATATTATTGTCGGATCCAAAAAAGGCCCTGGCCGTTTTGCCATATTAGATTTTGGAGTTGCCAAGATAATTGATCATGAAGAACTGTTGGCCCTGGAATATAGCCAAAAAGGCCACAGAAGAATAATGGGATCTGAGGGTTATATGTCTCCAGACCAGCAAAGAGGCAACACAGATATATATTCAGACCTTTTCAGTCTTGGGGCAACCCTTTATCAAGCTTTCACCGGCAAAAGACCTCAAAAAGGAACAAGCTCCTTTACAATTATACCCGGCGAAGTAAGCGAGGAAAATCTACCCACACAAACCCTTACTGCCTTCCAAGAAGCACTAAATACCATGACTGGAACAAATACCAATTTTAGACCATCACCCGCTGAAATGCTGTCAGACTTAAGGCAAATAAAATCCCGATTAGACTTAAGGCGAAGAACTCTTAGTACTGAGCCCGGAAGCATTCCCACAATACAACCAACAACTTTTACCAAAGTTCCAGAACCGAGCCCAACAACCAAAACAAGGATAGAATCCAAACCTGTTATTACAGCTCGAGAACCGGAAGAAAGTCAGACCATTATGGTAAAGGCTGACCAACCTGTCGCTAAAGTAGCGGCTAAGCCACAAGCCCCTGCTTATTCGGAAGATAAAACTAGAGATTTAAGGCGTGGGAGCGATTCAGCTAGTTAAAGGCAAGATTGTTGCGCTGCGGCCAAATCCTTCAGCAAATAGAGATCCGTTTTTAATTGCAATAAGTTCAACCTGAGCAATATCATCAAAAGCACTAAGAAGGTTGTGCTTAGCTGTCCTTAATTGCTCATGGGTAAAAGAACCTAAATCAACCCCATAAAATTTAAAGTATAACAGCAAGTTGGTTCTGGAAAAATCAGCCTCTAAGTTTTTTTCAGCATCCTGAATTAATCTTTTTTGAGTATTGGGCAGGCCAACAGCCTTAATCTCCTCAGAAGTCCTGAGATATAAGAGATTGCCTCGAGGGGAAATCCCCCCCATTAATCGATGGGGCCTCAACACTGCAACTAAATCTCTTTCAATTTCATCTATTTCTGTGCCAGCATCCGCACAATCCAACACATTAATTAAATGGACAAAAAGACCATTGTCATCTTCTGGTTGGTTAGAAAGAATATCAAACGCCAGACTAGTAATTAAAACTATGCGGGCTAGGAGTTTGTCTATATGCCGATCTGGAAAGCTTCTTTCCAAGCCAACTGGCCTACCTGACCGACAAAAAAGTCCTGACATAACCTGGCTATCACTTTTAGAATAAGGTGGGGTTTTTTCCTGTTTACGCACCCAAACTAAACCTTCTATCGGTTTACACATAAATATTCCTTTACTATAATCTAGCAACTATTCATCGACAACAAAAATAAATAATTTCAACTTATTTGGGTTTTCAGAAGATTAAGCTAATCAGAAGATTTATTTACGACAGCTGTTTCAATATCTCGGAGATCGGCCCGGCCTGATTCATCACAAAGAAGTGGAGCCCCGGAACTTTAGCATCCTGCAATTCTTGACACTGTCTAACCGCATGCTCTATGCCAATTTTCTTAATAGCTTCATTATCATCTTGATTTTTCTCCAGTTGAGTTAACAGCTCCTTAGGAATGGATGCCCCGCAGATAGAGGTCATCTTGCGTAATAATTTATAGTTGGTGATCGGCATGATCCCTGGAATAATTGGCACACAGATCCCGGCGTCGCGACACTTTCTGACAAAATCAAAATAGACTCCATTGTCAAAAAACAATTGGGTCACAATATAGTCAGCCCCGGCCTCAACTTTTCTTTTTAAATATTTTATGTCGGACTCAAGATTTGGCGCTTCAGGATGTTTTTCCGGATAACCGGCTACTCCCAAACAAATAAAAGGATAAAGCTCTTTAATAAAAGCCACTAACTCACAGGCATGCCGACAACCATCGGCTGGAGAAGCTTTTTCTACCAGCCCTTCAGGAATATCACCTCGTAAAGCCAGAATATTTTCTACCCCAATATTAACCAATTCTTTAACTTTAGTATTGATATCTTCTCTACTTGAGGCCACACAGGTTAGGTGGGCTACCGGAGCAATCCCAAACTTATCTTTTATATCCTTAACCCAACGAAAAGATTGGCCGGCACTTGTTCCTAACGCTCCGTAAGTAACAGAGACATAATCCGGATTAAAGTCTTTAAGTTGGGCAATCACCTCAAAAAGACGAGCCTCTTGCTCTGCGGTTTTAGGCGGAAAAAACTCAAAAGATAACGTGGGCTGACCTTTTTGCAGTGCTTCGCTAACTTTCATTTATTTATCCAATATCTTTACTTCTTCTTCACTCGGTTGACTTCTAGCCAACGGTTTCATATGTGGGAACAACAAAACATCTCTAATAGACGCTTGATTAGTTAAAATCATCACTAGTCGATCAATCCCGATCCCTAAACCACCAGTTGGCGGCATACCATATTCTAAAGCCCGCAAGAAATCTTCATCCATCGATTCTGCTTCTTCGTCCCCAGCAGCTTTGAGTTCAGCTTGTTTTTTGAAACGCTCGGCTTGATCAATCGGATCATTTAACTCGGAAAAAGCATTGGCCAGTTCCATCCCGGCAATAATTAATTCGAAACGTTCAACCTGCCCCTCTTTTGAACGATGTTTTTTAGCCAAGGGAGAGGTTTCAATTGGATGGTCAATAATAAAAGTTGGCTGACGCAAATCCGCTTCCACAAATTTGTCATAAAGTGTATTAATAATCTTACCAACCCCAAGTTTTTCTGTCCCCTCAACCCCTTTTTGCTTGGCAATGGCTCTAATTTCTGCTTCACTCTTACCGGCAATATCAATCCCCTTTTCTTTCAAAGCATCAATCAAGGTAATTCTCTTCCAAGGAGTAGCTAGGTTGATTTTTTCACCTTTGTACTCAATTTCTAAAGTGCCTAAGATTTCCTGAGCCGCAGTTACAATAATATCTTCGGTTAATTTCATCACATCATTGTAATCAGCGTAGGCCTGATATATCTCAATAATACTAAACTCCGGATTATGCTTATAAGAGATCCCTTCGTTGCGGAAAACACGACCAAGTTCAAAAACCTTTTCAAAGCCACCAACTATTAGGCGCTTTAAATAAAGCTCCGGGGCAATCCTTAAAAATAACGGCATATCTAAAGCATCGTGATGGGTTGTAAATGGTTTGGCCGCTGCCCCACCCTGCATTACGTGTAGAAGTGGAGTTTCAACCTCAAGAAAGCCTTTATTTTCCAGAAATTTTCTAATCAGAGAAACAATTTTTGATCTTTTCACAAAAACATCTTTAACCTCTTGGTTAACCATTAAATCAACATAGCGTTCGCGATAACGCAATTCTTTATCCTGCAAACCATGCCATTTTTCCGGCAGAGGATGAAGGGATTTACAAAGCATGGTAAAGTCTGCAACCTTAACTGTTAGCTCGCCCGTTTTTGTGCGAAAAACATGCCCTTTGATCCCGATGATATCTCCCATATCCAACTTGCGGTAAATATCGTACTTTGCGCCAATCACATCTTCTCGGGCATAGATTTGGATGCGGCCGGTTTCGTCCTGAAGATGGCCAAAAGAGGCCTTGCCGTGACCGCGCTTGGTCATCAAGCGACCGGCCAGGGAAACTTCTTCTTCGGCCTGCTCCCCTTCTTTAATATCTTTGAACTTAGTGAGAACTTCGGCCGCTGTGATAGAGGCTTCGTAAGTATAAGGAAAGGGATTTATCCCTTTATCCCTTAGTTCGTCCAATTTGTCACGTCTAACTTTTAATAATTCGCTTAATTCTTCTGACATTAAATTTCCCCATCTTTCAATTTATTCATGGCAATGCGTGAAGCCTCTGGCTGGAAACGTCTTAAAAAATTATGCATATTTATGAACCATTCTAACCTTTGCCCATAACTCAACTTAGAAAATTCCAGTAATTTCTCATCTTCAATTATATAACTATAACCCTTTTGTTTGTTTTTATGCTGCATTTTAAAGTTCCTTCAATCGTTTTAAAGTCTGGATATCTGATAAGTCTTGCGGCCGGCCGGCAATTTTTTTTAGTTTGACCAAGTTTGCTTCTGAGACCACTGAAAGTTTTGCTCCCCACTGTTCTATCGTTACTCTTTTGGCATAAGCCTTTTTAAAATCTATCAGATCACTAATCATAATATCAACAACCATAAATGGATCGTCAGGATGTTGAAAAGAAAATGCCTTCATGTTTTTCTTTTCCCGCCAATAATTTCTTTTTTTCTTGTCTGCCAATTCTATTGGTGCGACTGGCACTTTGGGCTGATAGCCTAATTTTTTCATAATGCCAATAAATTTACTAATATTTCCTTTGGTCATTAAGAGCATCAAATCAATATCCCCAGTTGACCTGGGAACACCATAAATAATTGCCGCTAATCCCCCAATCAATAAATAACGAACACCCTCTTTGTCCAGCAACCGAAAAATATCCTCATAATGTAGTTTTTTAATTCTATCCCATTTCCACATAATCAGCTATTATCCTCAAGCCCTTCAAGGTCAACTTGTCATCTATTCTATCAACAACCGTCGTGTACTTGCAAATCAGCTGGGCTAATCCCCCCGTTGCAATGACTTTGATTTTCTGTTTTGAATTTTGAAATTTGGAATTAGAATTTGTTTGTAACTTGTAATTTGTAATTTGTAATTTGATCCTATGAACCATCCCCTCCACCATCGCCACATACCCATAGACCAGCCCACTCTGCATGGCCGATTTTGTATCATTCCCAATCACTCGCTTGGGTGCTTCGATCTCTATCTTGGGCAGTTTTTCAGTCTGTTCATAGAGTGCATCGCGGGCTAGCGAAATCCCCGGGGCAATTACTCCACCAAGGTAAGCTCCTTCGGCTGAAACGACATCAAAGGTCGTGGCTGTGCCAAAGTCTATTATAATAGTGGGACCGCCAAATAACTTATAGGCTGCCAGGGCATCGACTACCCTATCGGAACCGATCTCTTTTTTGTTTTTTAAGCTGACGATAAGACCGGGAATATTTTCTGCTGTCACAAAAAATGGCTGACAGCCAAACTTCTTTTTCAAAACTAATTTTAGTTGTCGATTAAGCGAAGGAACAACACTGGCAACTACTATCGAGTCAATCTTTTTGCCTATCTTGGGCGGACGATAATCTTCTGTCGGATAGCGCCACTCAGAAACCAGCTTCTTCCTCTTAAAAAGGCCAAAGACTATATTGGTGTTACCGGCGTCAACTGTTAAGAGCATAGTTATATTATAACACCTCACCCCTGCCTGCCGACCCGCTTCGCCGCGAGGCAAGCAGGCAGGCCCATCTACATTAAGCCCTCCGACTTTTTTTTACCTCACCCCCCTCTCTGATCAAGAGAGGGGGGAACAACAAACCAATAAATAAGGAAAACCCAAACAAGGGGGTGAGTTAAGATAAATAGCTAGGGTTGAGAGTTCCAAAAATTACTAAAAAAGTTTTTTCTAAAAACTTTTGAAAATGGTGAAATTTTTTTAAAAAGGTATCGATATAGGATTGGAGCCAAACAAATAGAAAGGGGGAAAACGAAAATGGTAGAAATCGGCGGGGTAGTTTTTTCTAGATTTGGGAGACAAAGAGTAGACCAGTATACCTGGTTAAGTCAGATGGCCGATGGAGTTACAGTTCGAACAAAAGGCGGGAAATTAGCAACCATTAAAAAAGTAGGTAAAGACTCTGTTGAAGCTTTCTACTACCAAAGGGGACATGAAGTTAGAACCACTCTAACCTTCAGGGATATAGATTGGTCTAGTGGAGCAAGTGCTGCAAGCCTAACGATCTTGGATACCTAACAGTCTTGGATTATGATAATATGACCAACAAACCATTTATAGTCAGAATAGTTAGTCCGACAGAAGAGCCGGCTCTTCCCAAGGCTGATATTCCGGCAATAAAGCCAGTCAAAAACAAAAATGATATTTTTGGTAAACAGAGCAGGATCATTAGTGGCTCTACCCTTGGTTTTGCCGCCGGTTTAATTGTTTATATGATGCTAAAACTTAACGGCGTTGACTTAGGCAGAGTCGAATCATCCTTTATAATCGGCATGCCATCTTTTCTTGGGGTTATGACTTCGTTGGTAATGTTTTAATCCGGCCTAACCAAGCAGCTTAAGAATCCTCTGCATATCTTCCGGTAACTCCGCGTCAAACTCGACACGCTTTCCGGTTCTCGGATGAATAAAGCCTAATTTAGCAGAATGGAGCAGCTGCCCGGACACCCGGTACTTTTCCCTGCGCTTGCCATAGATCGGATCCCCCACTACCCCATAACCAAGATGGTTTAGATGGACCCTGATCTGGTGAGTCCGACCGGTTTTTATCACTACTGCCAATAAAGTGTAATCTTTGAATCTTTGCAAGACCTTATATTCCGTAATTGCTTCCCGGCCTTTTTGCTTAAAACTGGGATCCTGAAATTTGGGGTTGGCTTTGATCTTTGCCCTCATGCTTAGGCTCGGTCCAAACAACCCCTGATCTCTAGTCTTTATTACCGCCATCCTTTTCCTGTCATGATGATGCCGGCCAATCTCTGTTTCAATCACCCCTTCATCTTGACTGACCACCCCATGCACCAAAGCAACATATTGCTTACTAATCTCTCTAGCCTTAAACTGTTCGGCCAAGGCTTGATGAGTAAAATCATTTTTTGCCACTACGATCAAACCCGAAGTATCCTTATCCAAACGATGAACAATGCCCGGACGCAACACTCCGCCAATACCGGACAAATCCTTACAATGATAAAGCAAGGCATTAACTAGCGTCCCTTCATAATTACCAACAGCAGGATGAACCACCATCCCTCTAGCTTTATTGACCACTATTAAATCTTTATCCTCAAAAACTACATCGAGGGGAATGTTTTCCGCTGCAACTTCCAACTTCTTTGGTGCAGGTACGGTGATAAAAACCTGATCGTTTTCTTTGAGCTTAATGCCAGGTTTCGCAATTTTACCATTGACTAAAACATTGCCATCTTTAATTAGTCTATTAACTTGTGACCGGGTCTGAACAATCTCTTCTTGGACAGTTAAAAAAGCATCAACCCTCTCTCCTGCCTGATCTTCCATAACAATATATTTAAATTCTTTTTTCATATTTTCCTTTACATTATACCCCCTCTCCCTCTGGGAGAGGGGGAGGAGACATTGTGTGGATGGGGGTGAGGGCTAAAACAAAGCCACCTGTTCTTGTCTCAGTTTTCCTTCCGCCTGCTCCGTTAGTATCTTAACACTACCTAGCTCACTGTAATAGGAGAATCTTTGGTTTTATTTTAGACTACTCCGCCAAAATATCCTCACGTACCTTCTGCATCATCCTCATAAAAAAGCGCAGGTTATGGATGGTTAATAAATGCATGGCTAAAATTTCTCTAGCACCAAAGATATGTCTGATATAGGCTTTGGAGAAGTTTTGACAACAATAGCAATCACACTCTGGATCAATTGGAGAAAAGTCTTTTTCAAATCTAGCTTGGCGAATATTAACTTTGCCTTCGTAAGTTAAAAAAGCGCCGTGACGAGCTAAACGAGTCGGAATGACACAATCAAACATATCTGCTCCAAGTTTAATTGCTCCTAAAATGTCAGAGGCATACCCTACTCCCATTAAATAATGAGGTTTATCTTCGGGCAGAATATCAGTCACAATATCAAGCATCTCAAACATCTCCGCTTGCGGTTCTCCGACTGACAAACCCCCAATCGAATAGCCAGGAAAATCAATCTCAACCAACTGTTCAGCCGACTGCTTACGTAAATCCCTGTATGTCCCTCCCTGCACAATTCCGAATAATACATTCATTTGACATTTGTCATTTGACATTTTTAATTTTGACTCCCTCGCCCACCTAACCGACCTCTCCATTGCCTCTTTAGCCTCTTTTTTGTCACAAGGATAAGCTACGCACTCGTCCAATTGCATCATGATGTCAGAGCCAAGGGCTGCCTGAATTTCAAGAACCTTTTCTGGGGTTAAAAAATGCTTGCGTCCATCAAGATGAGAGGTAAACTCAACTCCTTCATCAGTAATCTTTCTCATGTGCGCCAAAGAAAAGACTTGAAAGCCACCGGAATCAGTCAAGATCGGCTTGTTCCAGTTCATGAATTTATGCAGGCCGCCAGCTTCTTTGATCAAATCCGGACCAGGCCTAAGGTTTAAGTGATAAGTATTACCCAAAACAATTTCTGCGCCGATTTCATCTAACTCTCGCGGCGACATGGTTTTAACTGTAGCTTGGGTGCCAACCGGCATAAAGACTGGGGTATCAATTACACCGTGAGGGGTGTGGAGCTTCCCTACACGCGCTTTAGATTTCTTAGATTTTTTGAGGATTTCAAATTTGAAGGGCATTAAATTATTATATCACAGGATAAACATCGCATCGCCAAAGGAAAAAAAGCGGTATTTTTCTTGGATAGCCTCTTGGTATGCCTTCATAATAAAATCTTTACCCGCCAAAGCCGAAACTAACATAATCAAAGTCGATTTCGGCCAGTGGAAATTTGTAATCAGCGCATCAACAACTTTAAATTTATACCCGGGATAAATAAACAACTTACTCCGCCCAACTTTCCCGCCCCCTTCTCTTTCCAAGAGAAGGGGGTTGGGGGATGAGTTAAATACTGTTTCCAGGGTTCTAACAGCCGTAGTCCCTACCGCAATAACCCGCTTCGCTTTTTCAACGGCTTTAACTGTTTCATCCGGGATTTCAAAATACTCCTCATGCATCGGATGATCTTCGATCTTTTCTGTGCGAACAGGCAAAAAAGTTCCTAAGCCCGTATGAAGGGTCACATAAGCAACCCGAACTCCCTTGGCTTTAATTTTTTCTAAAAGTTCAGGAGTAAAGTGCAGCCCAGCCGTCGGCGCCGCCGATGCCCCTTCTTTCTCTGCATACACAGTTTGATAACGTTTTGATCTTTGATCTTTATAATTTTGGGCTTGTTTTGCACTTTGATCTTTGAATTTTAAACTTTTAATGTATGGCGGCAACGGAACCTCCCCTAACTCATGCACAACTTCCCAAAACTTTCCTTCAGACTCAAACTTAATAATCTGTTCCCCACCCTCCAACTTTTCCAGAACGGTTCCAATTAACTGCCCCTCACCAAATCTAACCTTAGAGCCAACTTTTAACCGTTTCCCAGGTCTAACTAAACATTTCCATTTCTGACATTGATCTTTGATCTTGGGATTTGTTTTGAACTTTGTACTTTGATCTTGGATCTTTTGCTCCCCTGGATTAACAAGCAAAACCTCCACCTTCCCCCCACCCTCTACTTTTTTCCCCACCAGATTAGCCGGCATTACTTTTGTATCGTTCAGCACCAAGAGATCCCCGGAGTTTAGATAATCAATAATATCGTAGAAATGTTTGTGCTCAACAGTTTGAGCCTGACGATTGAGAACCATTAAGCGGGATTTATCACGCTCCACAGCCGGCTCATGCGCAATCAGTTCTGAGGGGAAATTAAAATCAAAATCAGTGGTTTTGGTCATCAACTATTAGCTATCTTTTCCAAACAATATTCATCAATATCGTTAAAACCAGGCTCACCAAAACCATCGTGGTGATCGGCACATAAATTAAAATGCCGTTACGATTTAAGGTGAAATCACCAGGCAAACGGCCGAACCAGGGCACTTTGGCGACCAGGATAAAAAATCCGCCAATTAAAACCATGACTACACCAATATACAAAATCAGTCTGCCTAGGGGTTCAACTGCCATCTTATTTCACCTCAAAGCGAATAGGAACCTCAAACCAACTAGCAACATTTACCCCGGCTTGTGAAGCTGGACTGAATTTCCACCTTGAAATAGCTACTACAGCTGATTGATCAAATTCGACAACCCCGGAACTGGATTTAACTTTAACATCTTTTGCTTGACCATTTTGGCCAATAAGAACTGACAACAACACTTTGCCTGACAATCCTTCAGACAAGGCTGTCTCTGGATAAGCCGGCAAAATACTAAAGGTAATCTGCGGAGGAACAAAAGGTAGCGGTGCAGCAACTACTGGCTGAGACATTGGCACAGCCTTGGTCTTGGCCACAGCAACTGGTTTTGCAGTTACTATCGACAACTCTTCTCCATAGAATACCGGCATTTCCCTGGTTTGAACCAATTGAAATGGCCTAGCCATAAAATAGCTCACAGCTAACGCTACAACCAAAATCGTTCCGACCGCTACTAAATTAAAACTTTTTGTTGTCATTTTTTTCTCCTTTTGATCTTTTGCCTTGCAAATTGTTTTGATCTTTCACCTTGGATCTTTGATCTTGATCATTATAGCATTATCATATTTCTTGCACTACACCAAGCACATATTTCCTGCTCGGCATCGGATAATTTAAAGTGTCCTGATATTGGGCATTAAAAACATTTTCCACACCAACAGAAACCTTAACGTCAGCAATTGTTTGCCAAACCTTTAGATCGGCAACCGTATAGGCTGGCGCAATTCCTGTGTTGGCTGCATTATCAAACCTCTCTCCAACATAACGCACATAAAACGAACCGGAAAGTCGGTCCTCAGGCTCATAAACCAAACCGGCATTAGCCTTATGGACCGGACTGTAAACCAATTTATTGCCGGTACTAAGATCAATTGAATTCTGGTAAGAGTAATTCACAAAACCATGGCAAGCTTCTGTAAATTTTCTCTTTAAACTTAAATCTGCTCCAATAGAATCGGCAGCAGACAAGTTTTGCGCTTCCCAGGTTGCCCAAACCCCGGAAATATCTACCCATTTGATCATGTCAGAATATTTACTAATATAGCCGGTTAAGGTAGCTTGTGTAGAGTCATCAAACCGTTTGGTTAAACCAACATCCCAGGTTTGCGACTTCTCCGGCCGAAGATTCTGATTACCCCGGGTAATAAGGCCCCAAACCGGATCATTATAATACCAATAGAGCTCATTAAGTGTTGGGGCACGGAAAGCCGTGCCAAAAGAAGAACGCAGCACAAGGTCTTGGCTCGCTTGATAGACCAAACCAATCCTGGGACTCAAAGATTCTCCTGCTACAGAATGTCGGTCAACCCTTAAGCCAAGGTTTAATAATAGTTGCTGATTAGCTCTGTGTTCTGACTGAAAGTAAAATGCCTGGTTACTAATTTTATGTCGTCCGGCCATGTCACTGTCGCTACCATCAAGATCAAAATCAACTCCTACTGCCAGCTGATGAGCCGAATTAATCTGCAAATCACTCTTTAGGCCTATTCCTAACGATTCTGCATCATATTTCTCGTTGGCATATAAAGTCGGGTTAGCATTATATCTTTGTTGAATACTGGCATAGCGCCCCTTAAGGTTAATTTTATACTTGGGCGACAAGTCTAAATCTAGGCCACCATTTAGATAGTTGTTCCAATCAGACTGACGGGTGTTGGGGGTCGGATAAACGGAAGATCCCGGCACTCCCCTATCAGCTAAATATCCATTTAAGCCCAGACAGACTTTGGCCTTTTGACTTAAAGCAAACCTAACCTCTCCCTGATAGTTTGTACCAATATAATCGCTATTAGTTTGAAAGCCCTTAGATATTTTTGAGGCAATTGAGAACAAATAGTCATTATTAACAAGAGAAAAGTCCGCCCTGCTCCCACCATAACTATCATAACCAAATCCTACCTGCCTCTTAGTTAACAATTCAGGTTGTTTGGTAATTACATTTACCACTCCACCACTAGCCGCTGAGCCATAAAGCGAAGAAGCCGGCCCGTAAACAACCTCAATCTGCTCAACATTATCAACCAAAATATCTGTTAAATCAGAAAGACCAAGAAGCGGAGAACTGATTCGATTGCCATTAACCAGGAGTAAAACCTGTTCAGCATTGCTACCACGCAAACGAAGGGTTGACTGCGCCCCCAAACCACCACTAATCTTTAAATCAAGTCCTTCAGTGTATCTCAAAGCCTGATAAAGATTATTAGCGCCAGTCGCTGCAATATCTTTAGCGGTAAGAACAACAACCTTAGCCGGCGACTCTGATTTTAGCTGTAACCTGCGCGTGGCGGTAACAACAACTTCTTGTCCATAAAAACGCGGAACTTGTAAAGCCAGCGAAGAAGAAGTGAGGAACAACAATGTAACAATGAAACAATTTAATCCCGTTTTAACGGGATCCCGAAGCATTATATAAAATAGTCGTAATCGGGACACTTTAACACTTTTCATCTCTATACTCCTTTTTTGATTGGAATACAGAGCTCTCGGGAAAACTCTAATTCAACGATCCAAAACAAGGCAGGATTAGAACCTGCAAACTAACTACGCCTCTCCCGTTGAGTAGCTTGTTCAGAACCTTCCACCACCACCACTATTTCCCCCTTAATCGTCCGATCCTTTAGTTTCTCCAACACCTCCCCCAGCTTACCTCTAATAACTTCTTCGAATTTCTTGGTTAATTCCCGACAAACAGCAACCTGTCTCTCTCCAAAAATCTCTTTGATACTATTTAACGTTTTAACTACTCGATATGGCGACTCATAGATTATAACCGATCCTTGCTCATCTTTTAAAGCTGTTAATCTTTTATTTTTCTTGCCCGGTTTTTTAGGCAGAAAACCCTCAAAAACAAATTTATCGGTCGCCAAACCAGAACCAACCAGGGCAGTAATAGCCGCACATGGCCCAGGAATAACCTCCACCCTGTGCCCCTGCGCTACTGCCCCGCTAATTAACTCATAACCGGGATCAGAAATAGTCGGGGTTCCAGAATCAGAGACCAGAGCAATGTTTTTACCCTGACTTAACAGGTCAACAATATAGTCTGTTTTGGCTTTGATGTTGAACTTATGATAAGCAGTCATCGGGGTGTTGAGATTATATTTAATCAGCAGTTTTTTAGTCTGGCGAGTATCTTCGGCGGTAATTAAGTCAACTTCAGCAAGTGTGCGCACAGCCCGAAAGGTGATATCCTCTAAATTACCTATTGGGGTAGCAACAACAAACAAAGTTCCCATTAAAACATCGAAGCTCGGACAGTTTCGGCGTTGGGAATAACCTGATCAGTCTCTTGGATTATGATGGTTTCTTCAGAATCCTCATTTTCTTCTTTAATCTGAACCGGCAGCTCTTCGGCAACCGCCCTCTCCTGGCTCTCAACATTAACCCTGCCGGTATATTGCGACCCTTCCTGGATAACAATTCTGCCGCCAACCAAACCGCCATGAACTCGCCCTGTCTTGGTAATCTCCAGACTGTGGGTTGCACTAATATCGCCATCTACAACACCGGAAACAACTACACTGCCACCATGGATATTCCCGGTTATTTTACTGCCGTCAGCCACAATTATCTCTCCGCTGGTATTGAGTTTGCCTTCAAATTCACCACTGATAAAGACCGAACCGGAGGCATCAAGCTCCCCTTTAAATCTGGCCCGATCACCAATGATCGTATCAAAAGCTCCTTGGGTAATATTTTTTTTATCAAAACCAAATAAGGCCATCGTTTACTCCCTCCAGGCTCGACTGGCTGTCAAAATATTTAAATTTAAATAGGCAATCGGATTAATGGCTCGATTGTTTTTTCTGACTTCATAATGAAGATGTGGCCCTGTAGTTAACCCGGTTGTGCCAACAAAACAAACAACTTGACCCTTTTTGATCGGCTGTCCTACCCTAACCGCATATTTTGAGTTATGAGCATAAAGGGTCGAAACCCCATGACTATGCTGGACAATAACTGTTTTACCATAAGCCTGCCGCCAGCCAACAAAGGTCACAACCCCATCAGCAGTTGCTTTAATCGGCGAGCCGTATCTGCCTGTAATATCTATGCCGGTATGCAAACCTTTCCAAGGATAAGTTCTGTAACCATAACGGGAAACTATGTAGCCATTTAATGGCCAACATGAAGGGGTGGCCGCAAAGCGCTGCTGCACATTGTTTACCCAAGCTTTTAACTGAGCAAGACTTTCTTTTCTTTGTTCCAGTTCAGCGTCAGCCAGCTTAAGTTTTTCAGAGATCTCTTCAACCTGACTTGGGGGCAGATAACTCTTCATCTTGGAAGAAAGTTTCATCTTCCCTTTCCAGCTTTCCAGCCCTAAAACCTGGCGCAGCTGCTTATCCATTTTGGTTAATTCATAGATCGCCTGGTCCACTTCCTTGGTTTTTTCACTAAATGATTCGATAACTTCTTTTTGTTCCTGATTTTTCTCAATGGCGGTCCTGTAGTGCACTAAACGACGGGATAAGATTGAAGAATAGACAACCGATGAAGCAAAAAGGAAACATAATAGGACAAAAGAGCCAATAACCGCATAAAGTAACTTACGGGGGATCCTTAAACTAAAACCCTTGCCTTGGCTGTCATGAGGAACCACCATGAAAGTGTAGTACTTTTCGTTCTTCATCTCTGTTTTTATTATAACAACGCCATAAAGAGAAGTCAAGGTTAAGCAACATTAAGTTAAACGAGCTGACAACCATGGATATTTTATTATTAAAGTTGTTCCTGTTGGCCCACTGTTTTTAACTTCAACAGTTCCATTTTGAGCCTCAACATATTGTTTGACTAAGGTCAGAGCAATATAATCATCATACAAATCTATCCTGTCATGCTGTAAAAGATCATCTTTGATCCCTTCAAGGCTTAAAGCCTTGTCACGTCGACTATTATCGGTAATGCGAACAACAATATCACCATCTTCTTGGGTAAGAGCAACCGATATATTTGCCTCTTCTCCCATATTTTCAACCGCTTTCCTGGCAATATGTATGGAGTATAAAATTGATTTAAAGAAATGCTTTCGATCCAATGTCACAAAGACACTTTCTTCTGCTGCAGAAAAGCTCGCATCAGGATTTCCAGCCTTCAGTGTCCACAAAGCCTGGACTACGTCAAATCTTATAGGATACAAGGGTGCTGGTGGATTGGTAATCTCCCCCACCTGTTCATTGAGCCTTTGCAACCGATCTAAAACACCAGGATCATTAATCTTACTAGTCATTGTAGACAGAAAAGCCCCAAACTTTTCCCAAATAGTGGGTGCCAGCTCTTTTCTAGCCTCTTGGGCCTCTACCAAACTATCTATCGCCCTACCTATTTCAGCAAAGTTTCCTGGCTTTGTAAAATAACGGTCTGCACCTGCTGCCATTACTTCTGGTTCGTTTTGTGGATAACCAGTAAGAACAACCACTATAAGCTCTGGATTAATTTCTCGTGCTTCCCCGATTAACTTAACCCCGGCATCATCCTCCCCCATTTTTATATCCGTTACTAGAATATCAATTTTATTGCTAGGGTCTCTAAGAAAACCAATAGCTTCTTGTCTTGATGTTGCCTCTAAAATGGTATATTTCTTCCTACCTAAAAGAACTTTTCCAACACTTCTAAAACTTCCTTGATCTTCCACGAATAAAATTGTTCCTTTGGATTCAGCAGTTCCAGCCCCTTCACCAACGGCAGCTGCTGCCAGGACTGGTCGCAACGAATCCAAGGTTTGCGCCACTTGAGGGGGAACTGACATCAGCGTCCCATGAGCACCTTGCACAGCAACTGCATGACCAGGACCAGAATCCCTGTGATCCCCAATCAAAGCTCGTGTAATTCGATCTCCAGCCCTAAAAACCGGGCTATCAGCCGTCATCAACATTTTCCAAGCATTTTTTAGTGGTCTTACTATCATTCTTAAACCTATCTCCCTTCCTGACTTAACGGTAAACGAATAGTTACTATTGTGCCTGTCTCTTTGTTGCTGGTAATGCTGACATCGCCACCATGATCACGAATAAATTTCAAGCCCAAAGACATGGCCAAATAATCCTCATACAAAAAAGTCTTACCATAAACAAAAGGCAAGGCCGCTAGCCTTTGCAAGGTTAAATCCTCTTCTCTTCTGCCATTATCAACAATTCTAATAATGGTTCGATCAGCTTCTTGCCCAACAGAAATAGTGACTTCTCCTTGCTGGAGAGCTTTAACGGCTTTTTCTGCCGGTGCCAAAAAGAGCTGGATTGCCCTAACAAATACGTTCGCATCTATATGCGCAATGACTGAAGTTGAACCCCCATTCCTAAACTTCGTCTTGGGTCCTAACTCTAAAGTAGCCGGCAAGTACTCAGAAACATTAATTTCTCGCAAACTTAAGGGGGTTTTTACTTGAATTAATTCACCAAGTTGGGTAATAGTCGTAGCTATCCTATCAACCTGACGAATTGCCCCATTAATTAGTCTTGAGACAACCTCCACAGAAAAGCCCCCTTGAGCAAGGTTATCAACAACAATCCTAAGTCCACTTTTAGGACTAGTAATCATATTACCCAGGTAATCTTTCAAACCATATATCAAAGCCCCAATTTCAGCTAGCTGGACTCTTTGCTCTTCTCTCAAGCTATCAACGGCCTTAACAACTTCCCCAATGTAACTTGCATCTTTTTCAATATACTTATCAGCCCCAGCATTGGTAGCGCTAATCGCAACAGCTTGGGCGGAAAACCCGGTGATGGCCACTACTTTAATCTTGGGATTTTGTTCACGAGTATCAGCAATAAGTTTTATCCCTGCATCATCTTCCTCCATTTTTATGTCCGTAACTAAAACATCTATTCTCCAACCATCTCTGCCTAAAATTTCTAAGGCTTCCTGCCTTGAGCTGGCAAGAACAACTTCGTAACCAGCTCTTCGTAGAGAAGCTTGCGCTATCTTTCTAGCGTTTGGTTGGTCATCAACAAACAAAACAACCCCTTTAGCGGCTAGGCCACTCGCAGCACCATCACTAAAACCACCCATCATGGCCATCGGCTCTACTACTAAATCCCCCAAGCGCCTCTCTGGTTGAGGAGGAATTACTTCACGACCCTGAACTTGCCGACCATGACCCCCTAAAGCCGCTGCTCGGCTCCAACCCAAATGACTATGATCCCCGATCAAACGCTTAGTCACCCAGTCTCCCCCTCTATAAATCTTACCTAATACCTTTTCCCAAGATATTGCCATCTTATTCTCCTTCCTTAACCGGTATATCGATCGTAATTGCCACACCATTATCAACATTGCTGGCTTTAACCTGCCACCCCTGAAGTTTAGCATATTTTTCTACCAGAGCTAAACCAAGGCCCAAACCTTCGTCCGTACTTCTAGTGGTAATAAATGGTTGAAAGACCTTGGTTAATAGCTCTGCTTCAATTGAGCTGCTAGAATTCCAAATTCCGATCCTCACAACAGAACCAACTCTTTCAACAAAGACGTGAATCATCCTATGAGTAACTTTACTATCAAACTCTATCAAGGCATTAGCAACAATTTCCCTGATCATTTCTTTTAGTAATTTTAGATCAGCTTCTATCACCGGTAGACCGGAATGATATTCTCCAATCAGCTTTATCCCTGCATCATCAGAAATAAGTCCTCTAAGTGCTCCCTTCACAGCCGCAACAGGCTCAAGGCTAATCTTACCAACTCTCTGAGGACTGAGAAATCTAATTAATCTTTCAACATGCCCTGAATAAAGGGAACAGGTCGACTTTACTTCTCGAACCCATCTTAAAGCCTCAGCAACATCTTGATCATGAAATGCCCCTTCAGCTAACTCTGCATACCCAACCAGGGGACCGATCATATTTCTGAAATTATGAGCAAACCACCTGAGCCAATCAGGTTGCTGATCCGCTTCCACCGGCTTAACAAAAGCGGCCAAAGTTCTTTGTAGTCTTTCCTGAGTAGCAGGTTCTTGCCCAAAAAGAGAACGACCAGAAGCAAAATGCACTGCCGCTCCAATCAAGTGGATCTTACCTGATGGCAGCTCATCTAGAAGTTCCACTGCCCTAAGAAAATTACTCAACATACTAAGGAGTTTAATGTCAACATGGTGCCTAACAAACAACACAGAACCAATTTGAGCAGAACTAACTCCTTCACAACGTAAACCTCGAGCCCTAAGACTAGCAACGCGCCGGTTAATAGCCAGCAAATAAGAAGCTTGAGCGCAAATCAAAGCCTCTTTGGGAAAATCCGTACTAGTTCTAATAGTTGTCATAGTTGTCCCACCACAATTTTTTCGCCACTTTTTGACTGTGATTTCACTTTTTCTTCAACAAACTGCAATGATTTTCCCGACGACATTAATATATAATTATGTAAAGTCGGGATCCCGATGTTTCATCCTTATATTTATTAATGTCATCGGGACACTATATTTGAGAAAAGTTGCCAAAGGTTGAAAGATGTTAAATGAGGTTAACTGAGATTGAAAATATATATTCGCCGAAGCCCGAAGGGCGAAGGAGAATCGGGGTGAGAGGATTTGAACCTCCGGCCTCTACGTCCCGAACGTAGCGCTCTACCAAGCTAAGCTACACCCCGCAACAAAAGAAGAATCGGAGCGACTGGATTCGAACCAGCGATCTCTACCACCCCAAGGTAGCGCCTTAGACCAAGCTTGGCCACGCTCCGACAGGATACATTATATCACTTCTTAATAAACTTATTGACCGCGTCTGAAGTCTTCAGCTCTTGACCGGAGAGGAATCTTTTTAGATCTTCACGATGGGTATAGAGGGCCAACACAAAAGCTCCCAGAGCAAATGATACAAAGGCACTGCTTTTGCCTAGAATCACCAGCGCCAGCGGCAGGAAACCAAGAATAATTATGGTCGCAGGAATAAAATAGCGCCAGATCAAAATTAGCATGGCCCAGAAAAGGGTCACAATTAGAGCCAACACAGGATCAAAAGCAATTAAAGCCCCGCCTGTTGTGGCAATCCCCTTGCCCCCTTTAAATTTTAAGAAAATAGAAAAATCGTGACCAATAATTGCTGCCAGAGCACAACAAGTTACCGCCCAGTACGGCAGAAAAAATCTCTGAGCCAAATATACAACCAAAAAACCCTTGCCCACATCACCCAACCAAGACAAGAAACCAATAACTGGTCCGGCCACAACTAAAGCGTTGGTTGCGCCAATGTTTTTTGTGCCAGCTTTACTAACATCTTTGCCTTTGAGTTTAGGAAAGATATGGCTAAAGGGGATAGAGCCTAACAGATATGATAAAAATATGCTTAAGAATATGTTCATAATATATCAGAATAAAGTAATGAGGGGTGCGTAATGCGTAATGAGAACATTCCCATTACACATTACTCTATTCCCATTACTATTAGGATACTTTCTCCAACCCAAACGCCTTATGCAAGATTTGAACGGCCCTCTTGCCCTGCTCTTTCTTAATGATGCAGGAAACTTTAATCTCTGAAGTTGAGATCATCTGAATATTGATGTTGTTTTTGGATAAAGCCGCAAACATTTTTGAAGCCGTGCCAGGCTGACTAACCATACCGATGCCGACCAAAGAAACCTTGCAAACATCTGGATCAGCAATAACATTTTCGGCCTTAAGTTCTTTGCCCATCATTTCGGTAACTTTAACGGCCTTTTTTAAATCTGGTCGTTCAACAGTAAAGGCCATGTCAGCCAATGATTTGTCAGAATGCATACTTTGGACAATCATATCAACATTAACACTCTCTGCAGCTAAAGCACCAAAAATTTTCGCGGCAATCCCCGGCTTGTCAGGAATTTTTAAGATTCCTATCTTGGCAATGTTTTCATCAAGGGCAATCCCCCTCACGGTATCTTTTTGTTCCATTTTCTTGGCCTCCTTGTCAATTGCTTGAGCAGATTTAATATAGGTTCCAATTGTTTCATTCTTGCTGGAACGCAAATGAATGACAATATCATACAGGCTGGCACATTCTATTGAACGGGGATGCAAAACTTGGGCCCCTAAACTAGCTAATTCGAGCATCTCTTCGTATGAAACACTTTTTAACTTTCTCGCCTCGGAAACTATGCGAGGATCGGTAGTATAAACTCCGTCAACATCGGTATAAATATCACAAACAGAAGCCTTGAGTGCTGCAGCAATAGCCACCGCAGAAGTGTCTGACCCACCCCGACCAATAGTAATAATATCTCCCTTACTATCAATCCCTTGAAAACCTGTAACAACCACAACTTTGCCTTCTTTTAATTCTTTTTGCATGCGCTCTAAATGGACATGTTTGATGCGGGCTTTTTTGTAAATATCTTCAGTCACGACTCCAGCTTGACCACCAGTTAAAGAAACAGCCGGACAATCCATTGCCTGCAGTGCCATCGCTAAAAGTGAAGCGGAAACTTGCTCTCCAGTGGAAACCAACATGTCATATTCGCGAGGATCAGGACTATCGGTAATCTGATTCATCAGGTCAATCAATTCGTCGGTCGTATGCCCCATGGCGGAAACAATGACTACAACTTGATTGCCAGCCGCAACAACCTTTTTGATGCGCTGGGCAACATTTCTGATTTTTTCTGGGCTCCCAACAGAGGTGCCGCCGTATTTGTGGACAACAATTGCCATATCAATAGGGATTATAACATGGAAGACAAAAACTTAGCTAGTTAACTCAACCACTGTACGAGTCTGCAGACATTTCTCAGCGTGTCGATTGAATACGCTGATGATATAACTTATCCTGAAAAAGCTTAAGAGAAAAACAACTAAGCAGGTTTCTTAATAAACTGATATTGGCCAGCTGGAAGATCGCCCAAACCAATCCCGGCCATTCGAATCCTTTTTAATCTTCTCACGCTATTACCAAGAATTTCGACCATCCGGCGAATCTGGCGTTTTTTGCCTTCTCGAAGTGTAATACGAAATTTCTTAAACCCGAGTGATTCAACTTCTGCAGGCAAGGTTTTCCTGCCATCAACAATAACCCCACCCTCAAGCTTGCCCAAATCAACATTAGTTATTGGCAGTTGAACAGTTACTTCGTATTCTTTGTCGTGCTCAAAGCTTGGGTGCGTCAGCTCGTTGGCCCATTCCCCATCATTGGTTAAAATCATTAAGCCCTCAGACTCCTTATCAAGCCGGCCAACCGGATACAAACGATATTTAACGTCTTTGATTAAATCTAGAACTGTTTTCTGCCCAAATTGCCTGACACAAGAACTCACATAACCACGGGGTTTGTGTAGTTTTATATAAATCTTCGCTTCTTTTTGTTTAACAAGCTTACCATTGACAGTGATTTTATCTTTAGCAGGATCAACCTTATCTCCCAATATAGATATCTGACCGTTGACCTTAACTTTGCCAGCCTTGATCAGCTCTTCGGCCTTACGCCGAGAAGCAACCCCACATTCAGCTAGATATTTTTGGAGTCTCATAGACATAATAATTATCCTAACACAATCGTCCCAAAATTGAAATTTCTGCTCTTTTTTGGCGATAATAGTATATATAAATAGTATGGGATTACAAGCAAGCCTTATCTCGCATATGGTACAACAAAAGAGCTCAAGAACAGCTCAAGCTGCTAATTTATTTGGCAGAGTAGCTGAAACCGTAACTCGTGGGCTTTATAAAAATTATTTAAGCCGGGGAGCCAGAGAAATTGTTGGACAAGACCGGCTTGAAATCGGAGATACATTAAGTATTAGCTCCGGCCAGGTCAGGAAAAATGGGCAAGTCATTTTTCAACATGAAACACTTTTCCGAGGAATTAACATTGAGCAAATTGATGTTACAAAAGAAATGTGCCACGCCAAAGGTATGACTAATTATTTAAGATGGGAAGCAATCGGGCACCGTGCTCATAGTCTATCGGCCCTATTATCTACCTTGGGAACCATTCCCTCTTTAGGCTTATCATATTTATTTTTTAAGTACGTCCCAATTGAGACTTCTTCTTTTGGGGCAATTTCTTATCTGGTTATTATTAGCCTATTTGTAGTTCCCTTTTATAGAATTTTGTCTTTGATCCCTCAAGAACACAAAGACTCCAAGGCAAACTTAGGAGATGTAGACAGGCACAAACTAAAGAGTTTCTTTTTTAAACAAGTAAATGTAAGGGGGATCATGTATCCTCTTTTACCTGGAGTAATATTTGTGAATAACGCTGAAGGGCCACAAGATGCAGAAATAAGTACATTTCACGAAAAAGTTCATTCGCTCGGGGGATCGGAATATCGCGCCGAACAGTTAACAAGAGCCTACATCGCTAAAGGTGTGTTCGCTAAAAAAACCTTACCGGCTCTCCATCTATTGCGCAATCTATTTGGCATATTATCTGGAAACTTTGCCCTAATTAGATTTGGAACAAGTTTTTATCAGGTTACTTACAGAGAATTATCTTGCATCGCCGATGATAAAACCAAACTCCAAGCTTTCCTTGACAGAGAACCAGAAGGAAATTTTACCCATGCAATTGCTGCTCGACTGCTTGGTCTACCAGAACGTGCTAGTACTCATTATGAAAAAATTTTAGAAAAAATAAATTCACAGCTAAAAAATGAAAGAAGCCCATATTTGGGGGGCTTACCAATACGAGAAGCTCAACGATTAGTCCTTTTGGCAATTGCCATCGGTTATCAAGAAGCCGGGAACCTTGATAAAGCTAGAGAATTTCTGAAAAAAATTATCCGTCTTAAAACTGATTGTTATTTTTCTCCTGTCCTGCTAGCTGCAGCTAAAAAAACAATTGTCCCTAATCTCTAGCTAGGTTATAATACTAACATGGCCAAAGATCATTCATTTGATATAGTCTCCAAACCAAACCTGCAGGAAATAGACAACGCCATTCAAATGGCTATGCGCGAGATTGCTAATCGCTTCGATTTCAAAGGGAGTATCAGCAAAATAGAAAAAGAAGGCGACGATAAAATCAAACTGGTTTCAGAAGATGAGTTTAAGCTTAAAAATGTCAACAATATCCTGCAAGATAAATTAATTAAACGCAAAATCCCACTCAAGTTTTTTGAATACGGTAGTCTTGAAGAATCCCTGGGCGGCCAGGTCAAACAAATGGTTACCATTCAACAAGGCATCCCTCAGGAAAAAGCTAAAGAGATTACCAAATTGATCAAAACTTCTGGCCTAAAGGTCCAAACCCAAATCCAGGGCGATGAAATCCGCGTATCTGCCAAGAAGATCGATGACCTGCAGGCTACAATGGAAAAGCTAAAAGCCGCCAACCTCTCCATAGTTCTTCAGTTTGATAATTATCGGTAAATGAAAGTCCACATCATCTCCCTCGGTTGCCCTAAAAACCTGACTGACACCGAAGTCATCATGGGTAAACTTGTCTCTTCTGGTTATGAGATCACCTTAAACCCCAAAGAAGCTGACATTATTATAATAAACACCTGCGCTTTTCTTAAAAGTGCCCGTGACGAAGTGAAACAAACCGTTAAAGAGATGAGAAAACACAAAAAAGAGATTTATTTAGCTGGTTGTTTTCCAAAATTACTGCCAAAAGTAAAATTACCTGGAGTTAAAGGCACAATTAACTCCCTGGGACTCTTTGATTATCATACTCCAAGAGTAAAGGCCACCCCACCCTGGTTTGCCTATGTTAAAATTGCTGAAGGGTGTAATAATAAGTGCACTTACTGCCTAATTCCTAAAATTAGGGGTAGATTAAAAGTTCGACCTGTCCATGACATCCTCTCAGAAGTGAAACTATTGGTTAAAAAAGGGGTCAAAGAAATCATTTATGTTGCTCAAGACACAACAGCCCACCCAAAATTAGCCGAAATACTGCAAAAAACCTGTAAAATCAAAGGGATTAGCTGGATTAGAATAATGTACGCCCATCCCAAGCATTTAACCGACAAAATTGTAGAAATAATGGCCCAAGAAAAGAAGATTGTTAAGTATTTAGACTTGCCGATCCAACATGTCTGTGATAAAATACTAACTCGGATGAATAGGCGTTACACGCGTCAAGATCTTGAAAAATTAATTGCCAAAATTAGGGGACGAATTCCTAAGATAGCCCTGCGAACATCAGTTATCGTTGGTTTCCCCGGTGAAAACGAGGCTGATTTTGCAGAGTTATTTGACTTTATCAAGCTGATAAAGTTTGACAAACTCGGAGTTTTTGGTTATTGCCGAGAAAAAGGCACTCCTGCCTACTACAAGAGGGGGCAGGTTGCCGCTCAGGCCAAAAAATCGAGAGTAGAGAAATTGATGGGGCTTCAAGCTCGCATCTCTAAAGGGAAGAATAAGAAATTGCTTGGAAAAACACTGGAAACAATAATTGAAGGAACTGGCGTTGGCCGAACTTATCGGGATGCGCCGGAAATAGATGGACAAGTGTTTTTCAGCGACCCAAAATCCACAACACCGGGTAAGATTGTTCGAACGCACATTACTGGTGCTAGAGTTCATGATCTTATCGGCGCTTTAATTGACCGTACCTAACTACATTACCTTTCTAAGAATTATTTTTATCCCTCTTGTTTTGGCCCTCTTGTTGCTTAATCTGAATGGCTTGGCAGCAATTTTATTTATGTTGCTTTCTTTTTCCGATGCCCTTGATGGTTATCTTGCCCGGCGCTTAAAGCAGGTCTCTGATTTAGGTAAGTTTTTGGATCCAATTGCCGATAAGATCCTAGTGATAAGTGTTTTAATTGCTTTGGTTGGCTTTGGCAAAGCTAATTCAATCGCTGTAATAATAATGGTAGCACGCGAGTTTTTAGTTTCAGGCATACGCATCAGGGCAGCTCAAGGCAACAAAATTATTGCGGCTATTCCCTTGGCTAAACTAAAAACATTTACCCAAATCATCGCCGTACTAATGTTGATCTTAAATGTACCGTTAGCTAATACTATTCTTTGGCTGGCCGTTTTACTGTCGCTAGCTTCGGGAGGGGCTTATCTGTGGCTGAGCAGGATATTAAAACCGTAGAAATAAAGCTGGAAAGTTTCTTCACTAAGGTGCTTTCCATGATTGGCAAGGTTACTGACCAACAAATTGCTGACTCACTAAAAAAGAGCCAACAAACTGTGGCAGTAGCAGAATCTGTCACCGGTGGCATGTTGGCCTCTCGTTTAACTAACCCGGCCGGAAGTTCTGAATACTTTATTGGCGGAATTGTTTGCTATCATCCCAGAATTAAAGCTCTGGAAGTTGGGGTTCCAGCCTCATTGATTAATCAGCACGGGGTAGTTAGCAAAGAAGTTGCCCTCTCCTTGGCAGAAAAAATTAGAGCCAAATATAAAACCGATATTGGGATTTCAACCACCGGAGTAGCTGGACCAGGGCCAATTCCACCGGCACCGGTTGGTCGAGTATATATTGCCTTGGCTAGCAATAAAGAAACCGAATGGAAAGAATTGAATTTACAAGGCTCTCGTTATGAAATACGGGAAAAAGCCGCTCAGTCCGCGATGGGTTTATTGTGGCTACATTTGGGTGGGGACGAAATCTTAAAGTAGTCTCTGAAAGTTTCTGGGTGGGGACAGAGGAAGGAGGACAGCATTTATGTACACTAGCACAGAACCTTAAGGATAGTTAGGCAAAGGTCGGGATTAATAAATAAAATTAGGAGGACGAATATGAGTGACGTAAAGAAAAAGGCTCTGGATATTGCTATGGCCCAGATAGAAAAAAATTACGGTAAAGGTTCAATTATGAAATTGGGGGACACAAAAAAACTCAACATTGAAGTTGTCCCCTCTGGCTCCCTGTCACTTGACCTAGCCCTGGGAGTTGGTGGCTTCCCAAGGGGAAGGATAATTGAGATTTATGGCCCAGAAGGTGGAGGAAAAACCACTGTTTCCCTTCATGCTATTGCTGAAGCCCAGAAAAAAGGGGGCATTGCAGCTTTTATTGATGCTGAGCATGCCCTGGATCCCGTTTATGCCAAGAGATTAGGGGTTGATGTTAACAATCTTTTAATTTCACAACCTGATTACGGCGAGCAAGCCCTGGAAATCGCCGAAACCTTGGTTAGATCAGGAGCCATTGATATTATTGTGATTGATTCTGTGGCTGCCCTGGTTCCTAAAGCTGAAATTGAAGGAGAAATGGGCGAATTAAAAATCGGCCTGCAAGCCCGTTTAATGTCTCAAGCCCTGCGAAAATTAACCGGAGTAATTTCCAAGTCTAAAACTTCGATGATTTTCATTAACCAATTGCGGGAAAAGATCGGAGTTATGTTTGGCAATCCTGAAACCACACCTGGTGGTCGAGCCCTTAAATTCTACTCTTCTATAAGATTAGATGTTCGGGCCGGAGAAAAGATTAAAGATGGCGACAGGATTATCGGTACTAAGGTCCGGGTTAAGGTGGCTAAGAATAAAGTTGCCCCACCCTTCCGCACAGCCAGTTTTGTCCTGATTCACGGCCAAGGCATTCTGCACGAAGCCGATGTTTTGGAACAGGCCCTTAGCTTGGACTTGGCCAAGAAGAGCGGCTCCTGGTATTCTTATTCCGGCGAAAAATTGGGTCAAGGTTTCGAAGGGACAGTTGCATATTTAAAGGAAAACACCAAGTTAAGTCACAAGCTTGAATCAGAGGTTCGCAAAGCTATTTCCGGACAAGTTCTTAATTAATTCGCTATGTTCTTTGCGCTTCGGGGGAATTATCCTCCGAAGCCCGAAGAGCGAAGGAGGAAACAATGTCTCTTAATATTTTGATTGTAACGTTTGTTATCGTTCTCGTAATCCTGGTGATCGGTTTGGTTTCTTTGGCCATGCGTCAACGCAAGGCGGAACAAAAGGTTCGGATTGCCGAAGAAACAGCCAAAAGAATGTTGGAAGATGCCCACAAAGAGGCTGAAAGGACTAAAAAAGAAGCCCTGTTAGAAGCTAAAGATATTACGATTAGGACCCGGGCAGAGTTTGAAAAGGAAAGTAAAGAAAGAAAAGCCGAGTTAACAACATCCGAAAGAAGGCTACAGTCACGGGAAGACAAACTGGAAAATAAGGAAAAAGAGCTTAAAGACCAAGAAAAAGAAGTCGAGAATATTAAAGCCAGCCTGGAAACATTAAAGTCGGAGATGGAACAAAGCCGGGACAAACACATTGAGGCCCTGGAAAAGGCTGCCGCCCTTTCTAAAGAAGACGCCAAAAAAGAATTGCTGGCTAAATTGGATAAAGACCTGGAAAGAGAAGCTGCCGAAAGAATTAAAACCAACGAAGAAAAGATCAAGAAGGAATCAGATAAAAAGTCCCGCGAGATTTTGGCCAGCAGTATTCAACGCTGTGCCGGTGACCATGTGGTAGAAACAACCACCAGCCTGGTTGAACTCCCCTCAGACGATATGAAGGGCAGAATTATTGGGCGAGAAGGCCGTAATATCCGCGCCTTTGAAACAGCCACTGGGGTAGATTTAATTGTCGATGACACACCAGAAGCCGTTATTTTGTCCAGTTTTAATCCTTTGCGGCGAGAAGTCGCCCGCTTGACCCTGAAAAAATTGATTGCTGACGGCAGAATCCACCCGGCTCGAGTTGAAGAAACTTATAAAAAGGCCGAGCAAGAAATCAAGGCTGCTATGTTGGAATACGGGGAACAAGCTGCCCTTGATACTAATGTGCAAGGCTTACCGGCTGTAATGATTCAACTCTTAGGCCGCCTACACTACAGAACAAGTTACGGGCAAAATGTGCTGCAACACTCAATTGAAATGTCCCACTTGGCAGGTAATTTAGCAGCAGAGTTAGGGGTTAACGTTAACCTAGCCAAAAGGGCTGCCCTACTCCATGATATTGGTAAAGCAGTTGACCAAGAAGCAGAAGGGACCCACGTTAAGCTGGGGGTCATGTTGGCTAAAAAAGCTGGTGAATCGATTGAAGTTCTCCATGCCATGGAAGCCCATCACGGTGATGTGGAAACAAGAACTATTGAAGCGGTAATTGTTCAAGCTTGTGACGCAATTTCTGCGGCCAGACCTGGCGCCAGACGAGACAGCCTGGAAGCTTACGTTAAAAGACTGGAAAAACTGGAAACAGTTGCCAAATCTTTTAGCGGTGTGGAAAAATGTTTCGCCATTCAAGCCGGCAGAGAAGTTAGGGTTATGGTTGAACCGGACGTAATTGATGATACTATGGCCGTAAAACTTGCTCATGATATTGCCAAGAAAATCGAAGCAGAGCTTGAGTATCCTGGTGAGGTTAGAGTAACCGTGGTCCGAGAAATTAGGGCATCGGACATAGCAAGATAAGAATAAACAATGAAAGTATTATTTATAGGAGACATAATAGGGAAATTAGGACGGCAGGTTTGTTTACAGGTTTTGCCCGACCTAAAACAACTATATGCTCCTGATTTAATCATCGCCAATGGCGAAAACTCGGCTCATGGCTATGGCATCACCGAAAAGATTTACAAAGAGATGCTGGAGATGGGCGTCGATGTTTTAACTATGGGCAATCATATGTGGGATAAGCGCGAACTAGCTAAGAATATCGATAATTATCCTACCGTTGTCCGTCCGGCCAATTATCCCCCCGGAGTTCCCGGCCAAGACCATTTAATTATTGAGAAAAATGGCGTTAAAGCAGCCATTGTTAATGTGGTCGGTCGAACTTTTATGCAAGCAATGGATTGTCCTTTCCAAGCTATTGATAAACTCTTGCCAAAACTACAAAAGGAAACCAGGATTATTATTGTCGATATGCACGCGGAGGCTACCTCGGAAAAAACTGCCCTAGCCTGGTATCTTGATGGCTCTGTTTCGGCAGTGCTTGGCACACACACACACGTCATGACTGCTGATGAGCGAATCCTGCCACAAGGGACGGCTTTTATCTGTGATGTTGGCATGGCCGGCGCTTATAACTCTATTATTGGGATGGAAAAGGGACCAATTTTAAAAAGATTCCTCACCCAAATGCCGGAAAGATTTGAGCCATCAGAAAAAGATGCCGGTCTATTTAACGCTGTTTATCTGGAAATTGACGATGCTACTGGCCAAACTAAAAAGATTGAGCGGATTATCAGGGTTTTGGACGAGAAGTAAATTTTAGAATTTCTTTTGGAGTAATAATTTCATAAGAACTGTTTTTATATTCGCGCCACTTGGCCGGAATAGAAACTTTTTTTATCTTTTCTCCCCATTTGATTTCATAGCCAAACAACTCGCCCCCACGGTCTTCAACCAGATCAATCTCGCTGCCATCATAAGTCCGCCAAAAATATTGATTGGCGTAAATTGAGTGGTAATCCCGATACTTTAACCTCTCAACAATCACATAATTCTCCCACAAAGCCCCGACATCACTTCTTGAGTCGATGAAATTAAAATTATTAATAATCGCATTCCTTATCCCCAAATCAAAAAAGTATATCTTCCTTGAATGTGAAATTTCCCTCCGGCGGTTTTTGCTGTAAGGAGATAAACGGAAAATTATATGGTTTTTTTCCAAAAGGTCGACATATCTTTCGATGGTCTTCTTATCAATACCGACTAAATTTGCCAGTTCATTATAGGAAACTTCGGAACCAATCTGTAAGGCTAAAGCTTTTAGTAGATTCATAAGCAGGCTGGAATTTTTGACCTGCTGAAATTCAAGGATATCCTTATAAAGGGAACTGGCCGCTAATTCTTTTAAAAGATCGATCTTATCATCAAAAGACCCCTGGGAAACTACCTCGGGATAATTGCCGAAAACCAGAAACTCATTAAGGCCCTTTAAGACTGAGACAATGTCCTTATTGGGATATTCTTCTTCCAGGCTCAAGGAATAAAGAGTATAAACATGTTTTCTCCCTGTTAGTGCTTCTTGCGTATTATCCAATAGATTTATACTTGAAGATCCGGTAACAATAATTTGTTTTTTTGTTTTAAAATAATCTGCCAACAGTTTTAAGGTTTGCCCAATGCTTTCGACTTTTTGCCCCTCGTCAATCAAGACCACTTTTGCACTGCCAATAAGCTGTTTTAAAAATTCAATGTCCTTATTGTTTAACATTTCCCTATCTGTTGGGTTATCACAATTAAAGGTCTTAACTTTATCCTTAAATTCAGGGGCAGAAATTATATCCATTGCCAGGGTGGTTTTCCCTGTCTGCCTGGCACCAACAATTATTATTACCTTTCCCCTGAAAAATTTACTTAAGATATTATTTTTAGCTGTTCTCTTAAACATGCCATCCCTCCCCAATAATCAGCGTAATTTGGTGACTGCACTCCCTATTTTACGCATAACAAGCGGACAAGTCAAGCAATATTTGATTTTTGGGCGATTTGTTAGGGTTTTGTAGGATAGGATTTTGGAAGATAAGTCGTAAGTAGCGCAGCGGGATAGTAGCACGGGAAAACAGAATTAGCCAACCAACGCCTTGACCCTCTCGGCAATAATTTTCTTCTTCTCGTTTAGTTCCAGTTGTTTGGTCTTTTGCTGTTCAATAGCTTCTGGTGGGGCTTTAGCCGTAAAGCCGGGATTACCCAATAGCTTGGTAATCTGATTTAATGCCAGCTCAATTTTTTGTTCTTCGTTCTTTAAGCGTTCAACCTCTGCCCCAATATCAATCAAACCCTGGAGAGGGATAAAAAATTCCACATCAGCCACTACTGCAGAGATTGCCTGGGCTGGTTTTTGTTTGGCCTTATCAACAAAGTTAACTTTATTAGCCTTAGCTAAGGTTTTAATGAAAGGCTCCCCTTCTTTTAGGGCTTGCAAACTTTCTTTATTGTCCGTCACAAAAATAAGCTCAATATCTTTCGTCTGCACCTTCATCTCTGCCTTAAGGTTACGGATTTTGACGATCATTTGCTTCAACAACTCCATGGCAGCTTCTGCTTTTTGGTCAATAAGATTCTTATCAGACTTAGGCCATTCAGCCTGCAAAAGAAAGCCTGGTCTTTCTCCCTGCACTACTGTACTACTAACTACTGCACTACTAATTTCCTCCGAGATAAACGGCATAAACGGATGCATCAGACGCAGTGAACCCTCTAGCACATAAAGCAAGACACCTTGGACTCGTTGTTTTCGCTTGGCATCATCAGAGTAAAGATCACTCTTGGAAATCTCAACATACCAATCACAAAATTCACCCCACAAGAAATCATAAAGCTTTCTGGCAGTTTCTCCAAAATCATAGCCTTCAAGCAGTTCCGTAACATCTTTAACGGTATTTTGGTAACGGCTCAATATCCAACGATCAGCTAATTCGAGATCTTTTAAGTCTGACAGTCCGGCGGTCCGGCGGTCTTGCCCCATCAACACAAATCGACTGACATTCCAAATCTTATTGGTAAAATTTCTCGCTTCAGTAATTTTATCTTGAGTTAATTTAATGTCCTGTCCTTGCCCAGTGATCAAAGAGATTAGGGCAAAGCGCAAAGCATCCGCGCCAACCTGATCGATAATTTCAATTGGATCAATTACATTGCCAAAAGACTTGCTCATCTTTTTACCGCTGGCATCACGCACTAAGCCATGAATAAAAACAGTGTGAAAAGGTGCCTTTTTCATAAAGTGCACCCCCATCATAATCATGCGTGATACCCAGAAAGTTATAATGTCATAACCTGTCACTAAAACATCTGTAGGATAAAAAGTTTTGAGATCTTTGGTCTCTTCTGGCCAGCCTAAGGTTGAGAAAGGCCACAAAGCCGACGAAAACCAGGTATCAAAGACATCGGGGTCTTGTTCCAGCTGTGTCCCTCCACATTTTGGACACTTGGATGGTTTTGTTTCTGAAACTATGACTTCCTCACAATACTGTTTAGAATTTTGATCTTTAGAATTTGAATTTGTTTCGGATTTCGGATTTCGGATTTCGGATTTGCAGTAGTAAACAGGTATCCGATGGCCCCACCACAACTGCCTAGAAATACACCAATCCTTGAGGTTCATCATCCATTGCAGATAAACTTTTGTCCAACGATCCGGAACATACTTAATTTTGCCTTCTTCCACCACACGAATAGCATTGCGGGCTAAGTCGGCAACTTTGACGTACCATTGGTCGGACAGATACGGTTCAATAACTTGTTTACAACGATAACATTCCCCAACAGAGTTTTCGTAATCTTCAATTTTTTCCAAAAAGCCTTTTTCTTCCAGCAACTCAACTATTCGTGCTCGAGCTTTATAACGATCTAAACCTTCTAATTCTTTTATCGCTGATTTTTCTTCTTCGGAAAATTCCTGGAAAGTAATTTTAGCATCGGGAGTCAAAATGTTGATGCGCGGCAAATCGTGTCTTTCTCCCATGGCAAAATCGTTGGGATCATGGGCTGGGGTAACTTTTACGGCACCTGAGCCAAACTCCGGATCAACAAAATCATCTTTGATAACAGGAATTTTTCTATTAGTTAGCGGCAGAACCAACAGTTTGCCAATCAGCTTTTTGTAACGTTTGTCTTTAGGGTTGACTGCAACAGCCGTATCCCCCAACATCGTCTCCGGCCTGGTTGTAGCAACTACAATATAATAAGTTTTTTGTTTGGAATTTTTAATTTCTGATTTAGAATTTGTTTCGAGTTTAGAGTTTTGAGTTTCGGATTTTTCCAAAGGATATTTGATCCACCATAATTTCCCCTTTTTACTCGCATGTTCAACCTCAATATCAGAGATTGCAGTACCGCACTTAGGACACCAGTTAACCAATCTTTTGCCTCTGTAAACTAACCCATCTTTGTATAGTGTAACAAACTCTCTAGTCACCGCTTTAGAAAGACCTTCATCCATAGTGAAGCGCTCACGAGTCCAATCGAGGGCACTGCCTAAACGTCTAAGCTGTCTGGTAATATTGCCACCATACTCTTCTTTCCACTGCCAAACACGTTCTAAAAACTTTTCTCGACCAAGTTTATCTTTGGTAAGATCTTCTTTGCGCAAAGCCTTGGCTACAACGTTTTGAGTGGCAATGCCGGCATGGTCAGTTCCCGGAATCCACAAAGCATTAAAACCCTGCATTCTTTTATAACGAATTAATAGGTCCTGAATAGAATTATCCAAAGCATGGCCCATGTGCAGATTGCCTGTAACATTGGGTGGAGGAATAACTATTGTAAAAGGTTTTTTATCAGAGTTATTATCAGGGGTAAAAAGTTTGCTCTCTTCCCAGATTTTGTACCACTTCTGCTCAACTTCTTTGGGATCATAGATTTTAGGTATTTCTTGGTTCATTTCTTCTCTATTTTAACACAAAAACAAAACCAGCTTAAGTGAAATTGTAACTAATTATTGTCAATATATAGTCAGGAGACAAAAGATGCCAGCAGAACTAATTGGTCAAATTACTAATAAGAATATTCCTGTCTATCATTTAAAGGCCAAAGAACCCAAATTTCGCTTAGCTATTGTGCAAGCAGATTTTGCGCCTGGACATACCAGAGAAGCTGATAACACCCCACAAAAACACGCTGATATAGTCAGTGCTCTTATGGCTGCAACTATTGAGGGGGAAACAAGACCTGATTTAATCTTATTTCAAGAATTATCAATGCTTGGCGGGGTCGAAAGGATAGGAGTTGATAGAGGTTTAACATTAAGTGCTCTTGGTTTTAGGCTTTTACACGATCAAGCTAAAGCACAAAAAGTTGCCATTGGTTTTGGCGGTTTTTTTGAAATGGGAAAACAATATTACAACTCTTATGTTGTCCTGCCTAAAGGAATGACTGGCCCATTATTTTCCTGCACTAAATTCACACCAATTAACCAATGGATCTCTCAAGGAGATGGCTATAATTATTTAAGTCACTTTAACACTTTAGTTAGCCAATGCTCTGACCTTGGCTATACCAATCTTGTCGCTTTTATAGCAGGAGGGCTTAACCAACCATACTCTCTGCTGATTGTCCCAGCTTATACCAGCAAAGACCATGACCTTTTCAGGCTATCAAGAGAACCACATGGGCTTAACTTCCAAGGCCCAATCGCAGTTATAAATGGCATGAATGGCAATTCCGGCTATGACACAGGGAACCCTACAACTAGCCACATCATACCACCAAACCAAGAAGCAGTTTTAGTAGCTGATGTGGTCTTATGAGGCAGAAAAAATGCAGTGAATTATTAATCTCCCCCAGCTCAACCCTAGCTGAAGCAACAACTTCTGTCACCTCATTACTTAGAAGGATCGGTTTTGCCCGACAAATAGTCATAATTAATTCTTCATCTGGCAACTCTCTTTATTCTCCCAAAACTGGGGAAGTCCATTATTTAAATGAAGAGCGAGAAGAAATAATGTTAGTTGACGTGGTGCTCTAAAATCTGTTTACTTGAAAAACCTGGCAGCTTTAAATATTCTTGCATCCCCTCAAAAACCGCTTCTTGGGGAATCATGCCCACAAGCTCTGATTCAAGAATATTAACGTTATATGTCCTGGCCCATTTGCCAACCTCATCAAAAACCTGTTTAAGAGAAGTCGTGCGATGGTCACAAACATTAATGCTGACTTGAGTAATATTACGACTGGTTAAGGAAATTCCCAAGGCCCTGACTCCAGGCAAGCCCCCACTTTTTTCCCGAATATTTTTGGCAATCGATTTGGCCAGATCAATGTCAGAGGTTTCTAAATTTACATTAAAAGCGATTAAAAAATCTCGCACCCCAACTGCCAACGCCCCAGCATGGGGATGAAGTTTATCGCCAAGATCAGGTTTCCGACGAGCATTAGTGAATTCTTCTTTTAGAACCTTGTACCCACCGCGGCGAACATTGGGCAATTCTTTGTGTTCAGCAATCTTAGCGGCTGCACCATAAAAATAAACCGGCAGAGCAAACTTTGTGGCAACTTTTTCGCCAAACTCCCTGGCAACATCAACTGTTTCAGCCACTGAGATATCTTTAATTGGAATAAAGGGGACAACATCAACTACGCCAATATAAGGATGCTCTCCCTCATGCTTATTGATATCCAGAAGTTGCATGGCACGTTGGGTTAAATCAAAAGCAGCGAGTTGAACGGCGTCGGGCTCACCAACAATAGTTACAACGGTGCGGTTATGATCCGGATCAGAATGAACATTCAAAACCTTCGCGGTTTTAATAGCGGAAACAATATCAGCAACCAACTCAAGATCTTTCCCCTCAGAAAAATTAGGGACACATTCAATTAACTTCACCATTAGCTTGGGTGTCCAGACGCCTGGTCATCCTGAAAATCAGTTAAACCCTTTAAGGCCTCTTCCAAACTATCGTTTTCCAAGGTCTCTTTTTCCATTAACACCTTGGCAATTGCTTCTAGTTCTAATTTATGCTTATTTAACAATTCCCGGGCATTTTTATGGCAGGAATTAATAATTTTACCAATTTCTTCGTCAATCCTTTCAGCGGTCTCTTCACTATAATCTTTCATCTCGGCAATATTGCGGCCCAGAAAAACTTGTTTATCCTTGCGGCCAAAAGTGCGCAGGCCCAAGTCACTCATGCCAAATTCACAAACCATTTTCTTGGCCAAGGCGGTTGCTCGCTCCAAGTCATTTTCCGCTCCGGAAGTAATTTCACCAAAGATTATCTCCTCAGCCGCCCTGCCACCCAACATAACGGCAATCTTATCTAATGACTCTGACTTGCTGATTAAATGTCGATCTTCGGTAGGTAATTGCAGAGTGTAACCTAGCGCCATCCCTCTAGGTAAGATAGAAATTTTATGGACCGGATCAGCATGTGGCAGCAGCTTAGAAACTATGGCGTGGCCAACTTCATGGAAAGCCACAATTCTCTTTTCTTGGTCAGAAATAACCCGGCTCTTTTTCTCCGGTCCGGCAATCACCCGGTCAATGGCTTCCTCGACTTCTTCCATGGCAACTTCTTTTTTGTTTGCCCGAGCCGCTAAAATAGCTGCTTCATTTAAAACATTTTCCAGGTCTGCCCCGGTAAATCCAGGAGTTCGTCTAGCTACAACATTATAGTCAACATCCTTAGCTAAAGGTTTATTTTTGCCATGAATTTTCAAGATGGCTTCACGACCATTTAAATCGGGCTTATCCAAAATAACTTGGCGGTCAAATCTGCCTGGTCTAAGCAAAGCCGGATCTAAAATGTCCGGACGGTTTGTTGCTGCTATTATAATAATGTTAGTTTTAGGATCAAAACCATCCATCTCGACCAAAAGCTGGTTTAAGGTTTGCTCCCTTTCGTCGTGCCCCCCACCCACACCAGCTCCACGATGACGACCAACCGCATCAATTTCATCCATAAAAACAATCGCCGGGGTTTGCTTTTTTGCTTCAGTAAAGAGATTGCGTACCCTTGAGGCGCCAACCCCAACAAACATCTCCACAAAGTCGGATCCTGATAAAGAAAAGAACGGCACACCCGCTTCTCCGGCAATGGCCCTAGCCAAAAGGGTTTTCCCTGTTCCAGGTGCGCCCATCAAAAGCAAACCTTTAGGCATTTTTGCCCCCAAGGCTTGAAACTTAGCCGGATTTTTGAGAAAATCAACAATTTCTACCAGCTCTTCTTTGGCCTCATCAACACCAGCAACATCAGCAAAAGTAACATTTACTTTTCCAATCAATGGTTTGGCCCGAGACTTACCAAAAGCCATCGCTTGCGAATTAGTCGATTGGGCTTGACGGATTAAGAGCCACCAAAGCAAGCCGAAAAAGGCAATCGGAATTAACAATTGAATCGCTAAATTCCAAGCCCAATTAGCTTCTACCGGGGAATCAATCTTAATGGCAATCCCTTTACTACGTAAATCAGGGACTAACCTGGGATAGTTTAGCGCCCTAGTAAGAAATTTGGTTTTATCAGTCAGCTTGCCAGACACCCTGTCTCCGGCAATCGTTACGTCAGCTACTTTGCCCTGATCAACCAAATCCAAAAAATTGGAGAAATCAATTTCCTTAACTCCTTTGTCAGAGGGAAACAAGGGGGCAATAACTGCCACAGCAGTTAAAAGGAGCAGTAAATATATGAAAATGTTTTTCCAGTTGGCTTTCATGGGAATGTCTAATTATAACATTTTTTAGCGGGGTCTTCTATTCCCTTAGTCTGCTTAGTCCGCTACCTTCCCTTATCCTCCGCCTGCTCCTTTGCCTTCGCCTTTTCCCAAAGCTCATCCATCTGCTCGATAGATAAAGATTTCTTAGCTAATTCTTTTTCTATTGCAGCAAAGCGGCGAATAAACTTATTGTTCGCTTGCTGTAAAGCTTCCTCGGCATTAATATCCAATTTCCTGGCCACATTCGTAATCGCAAACAACAAATCCCCAATTTCTTCACTCAGTTTTGGATTTGGAATTTTGGATTTTAGTTTTTGATCTTTGGATTTCAACAGAGCGTGAACTTCCTCGAGTTCCTCATGCACCTTCTCCCACGCCCCAGCAACTTGATCCCAATCAAAACCGACTCGAGAAGCCCTCTTTTGGATCCGATCAGCTCGATACAATGCTGGCATAGAGTTTGGAATGCTTTTTAGCATACTTTGGTCTTTATCCTTTGATCTTTGAGCTTCTGTCTTCTTGATCTTCTCCCACTTCTCCCAAACTTGCTCTTTAGTCTTAGCATCTCCCTTAGCAAAAACATGCGGATGTCGTCTAATCATTTTGGCTGATATATTTTCAATTACATCATTAATATCAAAATGCTTATCTTCCTGAGCGAAAACCGACAACATCACTACATGAAGCAGCATGTCGCCAACTTCGTCCGCTAATTTCCGATAGTCTTGATCATCAATCGCCTGAATGGCCTCGTAAACTTCTTCAACCAAGTAGGGCTTCAAACTTTCCAGGGTTTGTTCTCTATCCCAGGGGCATTCTTGGCGCAAACGTTTAACAATCCCAACAAATTCAGTAAATTTTTTCACAATGAATTGATTATAACGGGGTTAAGACCAGAGGTCAATTGTGGAAAAACCATGTTCTTCCGCTAAATGATGAAATATTTCCAAGCAGAATTTTAAGTGAGCAACCCTATTAACATACTGATCAGGTCGTTTCTCTTGTTCTATATAAGCCGCTGCTGCCAATTGTTTAGCTTGAATCCTAAGATCGCTCAAGGCCAAAACATTATCAATTGCTATCATGACCTCATTCTTCCTTTGAGAATAACCGATTTGATTGGGCGTCATTTTACAAAAATCTCCACCAGGCATACACCCCATAAAGTTATTAAGATAACAAGCTAAACCCCGATACAAATCTTCTTCTTTTAATTTATCGGGATCCGACAAGCAGGCTTTCCATTTTTCTTTAATTTCTCCACTCTTACTCTTAGAGGAATGGCAAGGAAAATACATCCTTTGGTGATCATCTATCAAACCAATAAAACAATACTTCAGATAAGGGTCATCCTGAAATCTGGCAATAGTGCTAGCTGGAATACTTTTTAACCCCGCATATCGGGCAAAAACCAGTAGTGCTGGGATTAATGACCCTGTTTTTTCAGGGATATTTGCTTTAGTTCGAACCTTGTTTCGGTAAATTGGATCAGGTACCCGATGTTGCCATGGCTCTAAAGGGATTGCCTGCCTAGCCAAAGCATAAAAACCACTCACAGTATAAGCAGGATGAATTGACATATCTAAGCCTCATATATGTATCGTTAAAATTAAGCAGAAATTGCAAAAATCGTGCAAGTTTTGGCCTACTTATTCCGATATATTATGTGAAGAGCAACCATAATGTCTATACAACAAAAAGAACAAACAAAAGGGCCAGATTTGAAAGCCTTGGGATTAAAGTCCCCCATGGAAGTTATTGACATTTTGGCTTTAATAAAAATAGACGGTAAATCGGTAATCAATGATCATAGCATCTTACTTAATCCCAAAGCCAAAGCCCAGGCCGTGGTTGAGTTTTATCATGAAAATTTTAACGTCAAACCAAATGACCTGCCTCATATTGCTTCCATGATCAAAAAAGAAATTATTAAAAGAAAAGGCTTAAGGGGACAAGAACATGGCCGTTAATGCCGCCAACACACAACAAATACCACAAGCCCATCTCCCTGCCATAGGTGCATTAGGAGCAGAAAGTAGAAGGCCAGATGCTGATCTTCTGTTTACCGGAGAACAGGTAAGCCAAATATGCCAAACATGTAAACAACGCAATCAACCTAATGTTGATCGGGCAGAAATTAGGCCTGGAACACTTCCTAGAAAAAATCCAGCTAGAACCAATCGTCTAATTTCTCATGCCCCCAGGGAAATAAAAACTGGTCAAAAATTTAATCCTGAAGAAGCAGCTCAAGCAACAATTAGAACCGGATCCCCTTTACAATTATGCAGCTCAACAAAACTAGGCACCCTTGGCGCACTTTTTCAATTAACCCGCACCTGCAATCCCAAGCTCGCTAATTTAATCAGGCATGCAGCCGCTACAGAAAAAGCCAAAATACAAGAACAAAAACTAGAGGTGGTAGCATAATTATGTTTCCCGAAGAAAATGACAACAAAGAGATGTCTGAGCTTGAAGAGGCCTTAAAAGAGATGTGGCTGGAACAAGGCAACCCTTCGGTTATTGCCGCTAAGCACGCTGAATTTGTCGTTGAACCCAAGGTCTTCTTTGGCAACAAACTAAATCCGGCAATCTTAAAACTTCTGGTAGTTAACTACTTAGCCCACACCTCAACCCAAGACTCCGGCGCAGGCAATGTGGATGTAACACCAGAAAAGTTAGTGATTAAGAGCCCTAAGGGCAAGCCTCTGGTGATCGTTCGCGACAAGAAGATTATCGGAGAATATTTACAGAAACAAGGCTAATTTTATCCCGTCCCCTGACCTCAAGCTGCTTATATTTACCTGACAGCCATTCAATCACAATTTTATTGCCCTGCTCTTTAACGCTTTTAACTTGAGCCTTCATGGCTTTAATTTTCAAATCGAGAATTTTAAATAAATTAAGGAGATTATCAGGCACAGCGCCAAAACGATCGCACAGCTCCACTTTAAGCTCTTCTAAGGCTTGTTTGGTTTCGGCCAGATTGAGACGACGGTACATGGCAATGCGCTGGCGATCATCAGTAATATAATCCCTGGGGATAAAAGCATTAACCTTAAGATCAATCTGCACTTCACGGGGGGTAACTTCCTTAATCCCCTTAACCTCACGCACAGCCTGCTCCAACAATTCACAATAAAGATCAAACCCGACTTCCAGAATATGGCCGGATTGTTCTGCTCCCAACAAATTACCTGCCCCACGAATTTCTAGATCCCGCATGGCTAGTTTATAGCCGGAACCGAGCGAGGTGAACTCCTGAATTGCAGTTAATCTCTCCATGGCTTGGTCTGTGATAACCTTTTCTGGATGGTAGAAGAGATAAGCATAAGCCCTTACGGCAGAACGACCCACCCTCCCCCTAATCTGGTATAGCTGGGATAAACCAAAACGCTCGGCCCGGTCAATTAAAATAGTATTAACGTTAGTAATATCAAGCCCCGACTCAATAATTGAAGTGCAGATTAAGAGATCATATTTACGCTCCATAAAATCAATCATTCTTTTTTCTAAAACCCTGGGCGGCATTTGACCATGAGCCACCGAGACTTTAGCTTCCGGAACAAGTTTTTTTATTTTAGCGGCAAACCCTTCAATGGTTTCTACAAAATTATGCAAAAAGTAAATCTGTCCACCACGATCAAGCTCGCGCAAGATTGCTTCTCTGATAACGGCCTCGCTCCAAGGCACCACATAAGTGCGAATGGGCGAACGGTCAAGGGGCGGCGTGGTAATCGTGCTCATGGAGCGAATCCCTGCCAGCGATAAATATAAGGTTCTTGGGATTGGCGTAGCAGTTAGGGTTAAAACATCAACATTCTTTTTCAATCGTTTAAGTTTCTCTTTATGTCCTACGCCAAAACGCTGTTCTTCGTCAATAACCAACAAACCAAGATCTTTAAACCTCACATCTTTTGAGAGGAGTCGATGCGTGCCAATCACAATATCAACGCCCCCCTGCTCTAAGGCTTTAACTGTTACAGCCTGCTCTTTTTTACTGCGGAAGCGGGAGAGCATCTCAATCACAAATGGTGAGCTGTGGAAGCGTTCTTTAAAATTATTATAATGCTGTTCCGTTAAAATAGTTGTGGGGGCTAAAACTGCCACTTGTTTGCCGGCGGAAACAGCCTTAGCAGCCGCCCGAATAGCAACCTCTGTTTTGCCATAGCCAACATCCCCGCAAACCAAGCGATCCATGGGCCGCTCCGATTCCATTTCTTTATTTGTTTCGGCAATGGCCCTATGCTGATCGGGCGTTTCCTCATAAGGGAAAGTATTGGCCAATTCTTTCTGCCAGAGATCATCGGCCGGATAAATAAAGCCGGGTTGTTTTTCTCTGACCGCATATAGCTCCAGCAGCTCCTTGGTCATATCACGCAAGCGTTTTTTTACCTGGCTTTTGGTCTTTTGCCAGGCTGGCGTTCCTAATCTGCTCAGTTTGGGTTGGTACTCCCCTACCCCGGCATATTTTTCAACCAGGCCGGCTTGGCTGGGCGGCACATAGACCTTAACACTTTCCGCAAAACCCAAGGCCAGATATTCTTGATCCAATTCTTCAATTTTAATCTTGGTCATACCCAAGAAAACGGCGATGCCATAGTTTTCATGGACAACAAAATCGCCAGGCTTTAAATCGGCCAAAAGCTCATCCGAGACCCCTTCGTTAACTATGGGACTAACTTTTTTGAGGACAACTTTTTCGCCAAACAGCTCTTTGTCACTCAAAATTGTTTTCTCTTCAAAAACAAAACCGCCTCCCAAACTCCCCTCAATAACCTGGGCAACAATTTCTTCTCTGATCCTGGTGGCATGCTTGCTGATAACAATTGTTTCCGGAGAAATAGCTTCGATTTTATTCAGATAATCTTGTGGTGCAGAGAAATACGGATTTGAGTGAGGGTCAAGAAAGGTAGAACATTCCAGGTTCCTATAAGATTCTATTAGTGTCAATATCTCTGCAAAACTTAAATATCCCTTAGCTTCATCCAAGTGTTTCTGCGCTGCCTGTTCAACCATCAGCTTCTCGGCCAGAACAACTAACGTATCCTCCGGCAAATGATCAAAAAGAGGGACTTCGAATCTTTCTCTGGCAGGCAAAATAATTATTTGTGCGATTTTATTAATTGAGCGTTGGGTATGCGCATCAAAAGAGCGCAAACTTTCGATTTTATCACCGACAAACTCCAGTCGCATCGGCTGATCGGAATTCAAAGCAAAGATATCAATTATTCCACCACGCACAGAAAACTCGCCCCTGCCCCCCACAATATCAAAACGCTTATAGCCGAGCAGAATCAATTGCTCAATTAGGCAATCGATTCTGATAACTTGCTTAACTGCTATCTTGATATTCTCCAGTTTCTGGTTGGTCTTCCACATTATTGCTTCAACTGGCGCTATAACAATGCCTTTATCTCCACTATCCCAACTATTTAAGACGGTTAGACGCTCGCCAATAATTTCCTGGCTCGGTTTTAGCTCTTCTCCGGGCAAAATATCCGGGGCAGGAAAAAGCCGGACAGTTTGTTCTGAGAAAAGACCAATTTCCGACTTTAAAACCTGCGCCCGATCAGTATTGGCAGTAATAATCAGGATATTTTTAAAGTCTTGGGCTAAGGCAGACAGAATTAAGGCTTGTGAAGAGCCAATTAAACCAGAAAAAGAGCTTTTTCTGGTTTCCTTTAAGGCACAAAGATGATCATTGTAATACGAAGATTGCTTTAGAGTTTCTAGAATGTGTTCAATGGACATTAAGGTTATTTTAACATGATTAAGTTGCTTATCTCGAATTTTATCACTAATCACTTGTCACTAATCTACCCAAATAAAGTCAGGCCCCAAATTGGGATCACAAATTCTCCAATTTTAAGCTTCTATTAAAAGATTAATATCTTGCCAGGGCCAAGCCCAAATATTTGCGGCAAGTTTTACTTTTCTTGGCGTTTGGCAAACCAGATATCCTTTGCTGGCTTGAGGATATTCTTCAAGAAAAACCTTAAGATGCCTAAGATCTTTGGGGCGTGGAGTTTTCGTCCATTTCACCTCAATCGGTACAAACCGGCCTTCTTTTTCAATTACCCAGTCAACCTCTGGCCCATCAGGATCACGCCAAAACCTTATTTTAGTGCCAGGCTTAGCTAATCGGGCATAACGTATAAGCTCAAGGCCAACAAACTGCTCAAAAAGTTCTCCCAGGCGACTGGGCAAAAGCCGGCCTCCTTCTCTAGCACAGAGTCGCCGCACTCCCAAGTCAAAAAGTAAAAACCGGCTGGCGCGGGTGAGCTTTTTACGGGTTCTGCTCTGGCTTATGGGCTCAACAAACTCGGCAATGAGACAGTCCTTTAATATTTCAAAATAAGACATGATGGTAGTATGGCTAACGCCAATTTCCTGCGAAAGGGAGCGGAAGTTAAGAATTTTTCCTGATCCCTGCCCGGCATATTCCAAAAAGCGTGCGAATGATCCAACATTCCTGACCAAGGCTTCGGAACGGACTTCTTCTTCAAGATAAGCTTCAACATATGAAGCCAGATCTATTTCCCGGTCAGACAGGTTTCTTTCTTTAACGATGCCAGGCAATGTTCCATAAAGCAAAACCTGTTCCAAGGAAGGAACAGGAAATTCATGATAAACAAAAGGGTCTAGGCGCAAACTAACCAGGCGGCCAGGCAGCAAGTTAAGATCAGAACCTCTTTTCAATTTCCTGGCGCTTGATCCGGTCAAAACAAATTGGGCAATCTGGTTGTCAATTAGATACTGCACCACATCCATAATAGCCGGAACCTTCTGGACCTCATCCAAGCAGACAAAAACCTTCCCTTTCTTTTTGCCAGTTGCCAAGGCTTCTACTTCTCCCTGCAAAAGATCAGGCTCTTTTTCATAACGCTGTCTGGTTGCCGGCAAAAGAAAAGAAAGCACAAGATCAAAGGTAAATTTTTTGATTAGGGTTGACTTCCCTGTTTGTCGCGGCCCCAGAAGCAGGACGCTTTTCCCTCTATTTAAGTGGTGCTGCAAAATGCTTTCCAGCAATCTCTCTTTGTATTGCATCCCCTACATTTTCGCCGAAAATTGCAAGGATGTCAAGGGGGGGGGGGGGGGGGGGGTCCAAACAAAAAGGGGAAGCTTGGGAGCTTCCCCTTTCAAATTAACCTAAACAGCAAAAGACTATTTTGGCGGATAATTCTTGCCAGCGCAACCCATATCAAAACCTATAGAGGGACGCAGGCTCTCACCTAAAACAACTACCTCTTCTTTGAACCTAATCGGCATCGAATTCATACCAACAGGACCGTGGATATCTTTGGTCGCGAATTGATATGTAGACCACAACTCTCTCATTGGCTCCTTTGACAGACCTCTTTTTTCGACAGCTGGATGATTTCTCGAAATCTGCCATTGCAAATAAGTAACCATAGTACCCAATGACATAGTGCCAAGATCTTCAGTTATATCACCGGATTTTTCTCTTAGCGCACTTACCATGAAAGGACCCCTATTTATATCTGCAACATGAATACGTGGACGGCCCTCCGTGATTTTCAAATTTTCCATACCAGCACCTGCTGTCCTTTTCAAGGAAGCAAGGTATTGTCTATAACCCTTATTTATTTCTCGCAAGGCCGGTTTTTCAACAATCTGCCTATATAAATAGTCAACCATTCTTGTAGCCACTCTTTCTGCAATTCCCATTTTCTTTTCCTCCTTTTAATTCCTTGTAACTTTTATCACTTTGATCTTGACACTTTGATCTTTGAGCTTGTTTTATGCACCTCCCTGGGTATCTGTTTTATGTCTCTCTATAGTATTATCGTCACTTTTTGGTAAAAATTGCAGTTTTTATGAAAAATAATTTTGGAGTTTTTTTTCGGGAACGTGCTATCACCTTAAAACGGAGATATAATTTTTGAGCATAAAAATAACTTCTGTTTTAAGATGGTTCTTGACCCAAGCTTTTTCTTTCTCGTTCAACAATTCGCCCAGTCCCTGCAGAATTTGGTTGTCCTTAATTTTTTCGATAAAAGCAACGCAATCACCTAAATAGTCTTTGGTCTTTTTACCTGTTCTAGCCAGAATTAGGGCAGCGTTAATATCCCAATTTTTTTTAGCAAAATAGTAGCTATCATAGACATCGCGCATCGCTATTTGCGTCCGCAAAGTTAAAGCTATCAATTTACCGGCAAAAAGATAGTCCTTTTTGGCCGCAAACATGGAGATACCAAGATATTCTTTTAATTCGTACTGCTCTTTGATATTAGGGACTAGCTGTCTGGTATTTATCTCGATTTTAATATTATGGTCATCATCCCCATAGGAAAGCAAGGCAAAAACAGTAAATCGTTTTATACGGTTATCTTTAATTTCGCCATATTTTGCCAAAATCAATTTAACTTTATCAAAAACTAGTTTTTGGTTTTCCTCGCTTGGCGACAACAAATCAAAATCTAAATCCACAGAAAAGCGCGGCAGGCCATAAAAAAAGTAAGCGCAAGTGCCGCCTTTAAAACCTAAGAGAGGCGCCAACGAAACGTCACTATGGATTTCCCTTAAGATTTGTCCCATTATTAATTGGTGCTTTTCTTTATTAAGCATAACTTTCCCTGTATTTATTAAGCCGCTTGACCAGCTGCTTATTATTGTAAATCTTTACTATTTCAGCACATTGCTCCCAATTGAGCGGTTGCAAGTTGTCGAAGTAATAATCAGGAAACAGGTAAATCATGTCCAAGAATGCCCTCTCCAAAGTAGCAATGCTATAGCTCTCCTTATTTACCACTCCTGTTGGGTTGTACAAAACAGTATCTTTTAACTTCCTGAAGATAAAAGCCTGTTTATTAATCGTAAGGGTTTTCGGCCACTTGCCAGCCACAAAAATAGTGTCATAATGCTGAAAAATAACGCCTACTTCCCGCAGCACTGTTTCAAAACTTATATAGGAAGGAGTATAAAGACTGGTCGCCAATTCCTTGGGATTGTAGTTTTTCTCTTTAGAAAAAACACCCCTGGTCAATCGAGTTAAGGCTCCCTGTTTGGCATAATAAGCTGTTTTGGCATTCAGTTTTTTGGGGTCGCTTTCTTCCCAAATTAAAGCTAAGTCTTCGGTGGTCAAGACAGTTTTCGGTGCCCTGTATAATTTAGCTATTAAATTATCCATAATGAGATTTTTGTTTGCTGGAACTGATACTTTTTACAACTTCCAGCGCACATTATGTAGTATTGCTGGGTAATAGTCAAGCGCGAATAAATCGATACGAAAGTCGGCCTAGACGAGGCATAAAACATAAAGGGGAAGTCAATACGTAGACGAATAAGTCTGTACGTGAGTCGGTTTTGTTGGTCGAGAAAGAGGGTTACTTATTAAATAAATTCATGGCTTTAGCTAAACCATGGGCGAGAATTGCTTCTACTGCTTCAGCCGCGGTTGTAGTTGCCAAAGCTAAAGATTCTTGTTCTGCTTTAGGAATTTGAGCCAAAACATAATCAGCCACATCCCCAGTTAGATTGTCTCGACCTAAACCAATACGAACCCTAATGAAGCTTGTAATACCAATATTTTCTATTACCGACTCAATGCCATGATGTCCACCAGCACTCCCCTTGTCCCTCAGTCGCAGCTGACCAACACCCAAATCAACATCATCATAAATTAAGATCAATTTATCTGCCTTAATCTTGAACCAGTCCATAAGACTTCTGACTGCTAAACCGGAATTATTCATAAAAGTCTGGGGTTTGGCTAAAACAACTTGCTCGGAATCTATCTCGGTCTTAACAATCAGGGCTTGACACTTTGATTTGAAAGAGGTGATTTTTAAGCGGGCGGCCAACTCATCAATAACCCGGAAACCTAAGTTGTGGCGAGTATTTTCGTATTCTTTACCAGGATTACCCAGGCCTACAATTAAATACATCTTAACGTCCGTAGGAGAAATCTATCCCAAATCTCACGTCGGAAGAAACAACCTTATTGGGATCGGTTGGTTGGTCTTTAAGATAAGAAACCCCCAGAATTTCCGCGTACATTTTAAACTTCTTAAAAAGATCATTGGCCTGACCAGACATCCGCCAGGGCTCAACTCTTATGCCCACCCCATAAGCAGCTGTATTAAGGAAAGAATAGCTGGCACCAGACTTGCCGGAGATCGTCAGATCAGCCTTAAGATAGGCTTCAATCCCATTGCCCAAGTGACGGCCAAACTTTGGTTGAAAATAAAAAATATAGCTATTAAAGTCTTCCCAACCAAAATTGGTAGTACGCCAAGCAAAATTGGTCCACAACTCACCCCAAGGAAGATTTTCATTAACATTATCCAAGTTCCATTCATGCCAAACCTCTAGCCCGTAGCGCAGATCAGTAGTGGCCAAGCCGGCAGATTCTGCCGAAGCAGCCCCCTGCCAATACGTGGGCTGTAAACTCTCAACATAAACCTTAACATCCTTTATCCATTCGTCCTGCCAGCTACCGGCCTTATAACTTTCAAAAGGTTTATAACGTGATCCTACTCCATAAAAAAATGAATTGTTCCAATAATCTGCATTTTGAGAAACCGAGCCATAATAGACCAAATAAGCCTGCCAGGGTAAATCGAATAGATTTAAACCAAATTTCCCCTCATAGCGACCCAAAAAAGCCGTAAAGTTCTTCTTCTCTAAATTGGTTTGATAATAAGCGGCGTTATTCCAAAGTTCGCTAAAAACGAATGGTCGTGGGGCAGCCAATGAGGGAAGAATTAAAGCGCTGCCTATCATTAGAATTAAAACAATCCGCTTCACCGCTGTCTCCCTATTGCCTAAACGGAGTCTTACTCCTCAACTGACAGATAAATGTTGTCAACGTTAAATTTGATGGCTCCATCTGCTTTGGAACCAAGACAAATAAACTGCAACTCTAATAAGCCGCCAGAACCATTGGTTTGTTGGGGATTCCAGATATCATCACCAACCCCGTCATTGGCATCAACAAAATCAGCCAAAGGAATTTCTAGACGCTTCCAGCCACTCCAATCAACAGAAATATCATAAACTAATTTATCGTCATAAACCGGGGCATAGCTATTGTTGGAATCCTGCTCAGCTTGCCAATTGTTATTATCATCATCCAAGAGCTCAATTTTTAAAGTGCCGGAACCAAGCCCGTTGCCATAAACATCAATCTTAAAAGTGTCATAAATTGATAGGTCCTGATTTTCCTTAGCTATGTAAGTGCCGCAACCACCGGCATACCAATTGGTAGCTGTGCCGTTAAAAGCTAAAGAATAATTACCTACCTCGGCTGCAACCTTCCGATCCCCAGCAGAGTAATCAGTATTGGCAATTGGCTCGGCCTTTTTAATATCAAAAACCCACCATTCTTGTGGTGACTTTAAACTGCCAAATTCAAAATTGCTGATCAGATAAGACCCACCAGCGGTAATCTTAGCAGTAGGGATAGTTTTTTTAGTATCTTGTGTGGTTGACGTACTTGAACTTTGTTTTTCCGAACTGCGCCCGCCAAAACCAAAAGAAGCAGAACCTAAAAGAAGAGACAAGACAACAAATACGATCATTAAACGTTTCATATTTTATTCTCCTGTTACTTCTTCGTCATTTTTGCGGAAAAATTTCACTTAAGTTCAAGAATTCCCCAAACGCTTGGGTCTTTATAAAAGTAGTAATCCCCATTCCAGATAAACTGACGTTCGCGCAAACCTGTTTCGTCCGCATCATCAAAAGCAATATCAAAAGGAATCTTTAGTCCTTTGGTGGGAGTAAAATATTTTTCCGCCCGAAAAGAGGCCCAGGGAATTTTTGCCTCGAGAATATACCCAGCAGGGCTGCCGGTCTTTTTAACCACAATCTCACTCCCATTGGGTGACCTGCGACGCTGCCAGTTCCAAATCCCAGGATTATTCCCTTTGTCATTGCCGGTTCCAAGGCCAAGCTGGTAATCTCCACGTTCAATTGAGCTGCGACTAGGCTCTGCAGCAGGATTAAGCCCTAAAACTATTTCAAGCGCATCACCATTCCAAATATCTTGAGTCTGTTTGTTATTAACTAGAGGAATTTTATCGCTAATTTCTGCGGCCAAATAAAGATTCTCCTCATCCCACATAAAATACGCCTGACCAGACAAATCTTCCGGACCTTGCCAGGACAAACCTTCCTTAAGAAAAGAGGCATCAACCATTACAATTGGCTGGCTTTTGTTCCAATCAGCAAGATCCCCGTTAATAGTTAGGTTCCCAGGGACTCTTAAGGCCTGGGCTGTTTTCTGAGTCTTTTTGATATCATAAATCACGGGCTTAAAATTAGCCATAGCTTCCCCGGAACTAGAGAAGATTGGATCCTGTATAACTTGTCGGAACATTTCCAAAGATTTATTACTAGAGTTAACCCGCCAGTCGGCTTCTTTCCTAACATCAAACCAGATTATAGCATCTATATTACGCATACTACTCTTCAATGAACCCAACATATCCTTGATCCAAACAGCTTTATCTCCCCCCTTCTCGGCAGATGAAAATTCGGCAATCATGACCGGTTTATCCGGCCAAAGTTTCTTTGCTAAACGCACCTGATCACGGAAAAGATAGCGAAAAGCCTCCCAACCACTCCATTCCTGGGTTTCTCCCCAGTTGTAACCATCAATCCCAATCCAATCGACATAATCATTGCCTGGATAAGCCAGGATCCAGTCATTCCAAGCTTCTTTAGGATTAGAAACGTTATTAAAACACCAAACCCATTTCACATTATTAACTTTTTCTTTTTTAAAAACATCAACTACATGCTTATAGGCCTTGATATATTTGTTTGCATCCTTACCATTGTTAGGCACACTCCAGGGATAGGTACCGGTATTGAATTCATGAGCTAACCGTAAAAAAACCGGGTGTTTAAAGTTTCTGATTTCCTGGGCCCAATTACGGATATAGTGATCCCACTTGCCGGCAATAACATCATCAAGCTGAACCTTGCTATGGTTACTCCAATACCATGGCTCCCAAACAATCTGGGGCACAGCCCCATAATTGATCACATCCGAAGCATCCTCAAAAGGGAAATTTTGTTCCCAATCCATATACCACATAATCATGGCCGGATTTTTCCCAACCTGTTCCGTAAATTTATTAATGTGATTCATATTGCGAGGAGCACCTTCGCGGAAGACACCGAGAAAAACTTCACGTTTAGCGGAAATATCATTACCGGAGGCGGAACGAGCCATGGCCCAAGCTTGATGAAATCCCAAACTCAAAATCCCAAGTGCAAAAATCAAAATAAATCCCAAGCCCAAAGTTCCAAAATATTTTAAAATTGGGATTTGGAATTTTGGATTTGTTTTGAACTTTGATCTTTGGTTTTTGGATTTCATCCGGCTTACCCCTTAACTGCTCCCGCAGTCAATCCTTTAACTATATGACGCTGCAAGAGGAAGAAAATTACTACTACCGGGATGGTTGCCACTGTAGCTGCAGCCATCATCAGGTCAAAACGGTTTTGGTAATTACCCACAAAGAGACGGATACCGACAGGAATTGTCATTGTATCGGCATTGGTCAAGACCCAGGCAAACATCAACTCATCCCAAGCTTGTAAAAAAATGTAAATACCAGTTGCAACAATACCAGGCAAGGCCAAAGGCAAAGCTACGTACCAAAAAACCCTTAATCTGGAACAACCGTCAATCAAAGCAGCCTCTTCCAACTCTTTGGGAATGGCAGCAAAAAAACCACGCAGGATCCAAATAGAAAAAGGTAAAAACCAGGCTGAATAAATCAAAATAATCCCGGGATAAGTCCCTTTAACCGGAATCCCGGACATGGCTGTGAATCTGACAAACATGATATAAATCGGGATCAAATACATGATCATTGGAATCATCTGAGTTGCTAAAATAGCATTGCTAAACATATCCGAACCGGGAAAACGGAAACGCGATAAGGCATAAGCAGCAAAGGTCGCAATAATCATGGCAAAGAACATGGTAAAGCCACAAATGATTAAAGAATTCTTTAGATAGAGGCCGAAATTAACACTCTTCCACATGTCGATATAATTATGCCAGCGCACCAAAAGATGTCCACTGGCCAATCTAATCTGGGCAACTATTTTATTGCTTTGCAGATCATACTTATAAAGCTTGCCACTCCCTGTCCCCAGATAAAGCAGCCCCTTATGGCTGGCCCGAGAAAATACCTCATCGCCTATACCGGCAAATTGCTCAGTTTTAATGACACCTGCATTGGGGAAGTAGATTCCTTTGGCTCGGGGCAAGTTCTTAATGAAGCGCAGTGTTTCGGCATCATAGACAGCTACATCATTGTAACGTTTATACTCATAGGAAACATAAAGGGAATCAGCCTTTTTCTCGATGCAAGTCGTTGTAACTTTGTTGAGATCAACATCGCCTTTTGCAATAGGACCGAAAGAATGGGTCTGCTGCAAATTTTCCCGGCTAACTTTAATTAAACCCCTATTAGCAGAGGCAATCCAAATAAAATCTTCGTCAACAAAATAAGAAGTGGCCGCTGTTTTAAAAGAAACATATTTGAGTCGTTTTAAATCCTTGGCCTGATACAAGTTAATTCCACCATCAGCCGACAAAATTAATAAGTTGTCATCGGTCGGTACAATTTTTAAAATATCAGAGCCTGCCCGCCGCAACCCAACTTTACCAATGGCAATATCAGTTGAATCTTTAAGGGAAGAATAGACCATCCAGCCGATAGGAAGCAATGTTATAGCCAAAAAGGCCAGCATGACGATACTGATAATTATGTCGGTTATTCGTTTTCTGGCGTAGTAAGAGATATTCATCGCAGCTCCTCAGATTTTTTAAAGTATCTAAACCAAACATTAACGATTGTAATCATGACAATTAAGAGCAGTACTGAAGTTGCTGCCCCTGTACCAAAATTCCATAACTGGAAGGAATTTCTAAAGATATTGGTCATCATCAGATCTCCCCACTCCCCGGGATACCCTGCCCCAAAACCAAACATCATGATAACAATGTTAAAAGAATAAGTATTATAAATTAAGCCGAAGAGGATCAGGATAAACCAAACCGGTCGGAGCATCGGCCAGGTGATCATCCAAAATTTGCGCCAAGGACCTGCCCCATCAATATCGGCAGCTTCATAAAGTTCTTCCGGAATGGTCTGTAATCCTGCCAAAAGCATTAACATTGACAGCGGCCAAAAACGCCAGATGGAAGGGATAATAATTGCCCAGATGGTGTTTGGCCCTGAAAGCCAAGAGATCTTAAACGGTAAAATTTTTAACCAGTCAACCAACATAACATTGACCAAGCCGCCTTCTCTAAGCCAGATAATACCCCACAGCAAACCGGTTACATACGTCGGCACAATCCAGGGAAAAAGAAATAAGGTCCTGACAATCGGTCGGCCAAAGAATTTGCGGTTAACCATTAAGGCCACCACCATACCAACCGCTAAAGTTCCAACAGTCACAACAACCGTATAAACAAAGGTGTTGCGCACTGCTTCAATCAGGCCAATGCGAATAGGACTGTTAACGTCAATTAAAACTTTATAATAATTTTCAAAACCGACAAAAGGAGCTAGGAGATATTGTTGCAGAGTAAACTGATTGAGCTTGAGAAAAGACATATAGATGCCCTGGACAATAGGAGACAAATGGAGAAACAACATGGCCAACAAGGTTGGCATAATAAAATAATAAGCAAAGCGGTTGCGTTTTATTCTTGCCCAAAGGTTCGAATTATTATTTTTCATAATTTTCTTTTCTGGAAAATTTACACCTGTCAGCAGGTAAAAATATCTATTCCAAGAAATTGAACCGGCCTCTTTCGGACCTTAGTGTTCTATTCTATCTAAAAAATAGCTCTCTTTCAAGGCGTTTCTGAAAGCGGCTTCAGAGGCAGACGAAGAATTAACACGCCAATCACGTTCTTTGTTAACATTGAACCAACAAAAAGCCTTAACCAGAGGATAGCTGTTTTTTATTTTAGACAAGGCATCCGTTATCCAATCAGCCTTGCTATTCCCCTCTCCAGTAGCAGAAGCAAACTCGGCAACCATAATTGGCTTATTACTTATGGAGAGCAATTTAGTATAGGCAGCGCCAAAGATCTGCTCAAAGCTTTCCCAATTGGCATAGCCCCAGTTATAACCGTCAACCGCTAACCAATCGACATAGTCATCTCCCGGGTAATAATCTGCCATATTATTCCAAACCTCGTCTGGCAGGTTATTGTTGTTTGGGCTCCAAACCAGAATGATGTTATCAGCCTGTAGTTCTTGTATTACACTATATATATATGACCAGGCTTGTTTATACTTGGCTGGCCCTGCTGCCGAACCATTATGGAAACCATCCCAAGGATACCAGTTACCATTCATTTCATGGGCAAAACGTAAGAAAAGAGGCTTATTAGTATCTTTAGCAGCCTGGATAAAAGCTCTAACATAACCGTCATATTGACCGGAGGCAATTGCAGCTAGCACCCCTTGCTGATTAGTGACCCAAGGCTCCCAAGTAAGCAAGGGAATACTGCCATTATTATAAACGGCATTCAGCTCTTCAACAGGAAGGAGATCTTGCTTGCCCGCCGTAGCTCGTAGAGCGGAGGCGGGCCAATGAACATAGGTATGCACAATTGCCAGATTTTTATCAATCGTTGTTTGAAAGCTTGCAAGGTTACTTGCTCCATTAACAAAGGCTCCGATCGCACAACCTTTGTAATTTGCTGTCTTAAGTCTTTGATAAGGATTAATGTCCATATTCAATTCTAACACAACAGAATAGCCGCCAACCACTTCGTTAAATCAAAACCCTCACCCATCTACGCTTAGGACAGCCTCCCTCCCTGCCTGCTCGCCTCGCGGCGAAGCGGGCCGGCAAGTAGGTCCCAGAGGGAGAGGGTAATCTGAAAAGAGGAATCCAAAAAATACATTAATCCCCTTCTCCCTCTGGGAGAAGGGGGCGCTAACTTTTATGTTGATGGGGATGAGGGCATAATTATTTAAATTTAAGACACGGCAGCCTTACACTATTACATATAGGGGAAATTAAAAAAAGCAGGAACTAACGCAGACAGACGTTCTTGATTTCTAAGCGAGAGTGGCTGGGTCCAACAACCATAAACTGAACCCGATGAGGTTTTTTAACAATCCCCAAGATAGGGAAAGACATATGTTTAAAGTTCTTCGGATCAAGGTCAACCGTAAGATAATCATCTTCGTAGGAAGTAGCTGCTTCAGACAGATTAGAACAATCAAAGATTTCTACTCGCAACCTAGTCCAATCTTCTTTCTTATCAAGCTTGCCCCGAACTTCAAACTCCAATAAGGAAGGGGTTGGCATTTCATCGAGCAAAACAATATTGCAGCCAATGTCTGTCCCCTCACCTTCCAAAGTATAAACACCATCTTGCTGAGAAACTTTTTCTCCAGCTTTGCCGAAACCGGAGAAGACTGTTTTGATGTTTTTTAACATGAAGATATTTTAACACTATTTTCGAATAAAGTGAAATTTCCCAATGAACCTAACGATAATAGTATAGGACTTTCATGTCCAAAAAGGAAAACATGGTAACAGTTGGACCAAAACACCCAATGAGTCCCCAACAGAGACGAGAGGTTTTGTCGGCGGCAAGAGCCTATGGCAGAATTGATAAGGACTCGTCTAGCGGTGCCCCCAGAGAAGATATCAAAAGACCTAAAAGCACTTTAACAGCTGCCATGGAAGCTTTCGGCTGTATGTTTAATTTACCCAGCGCAACAACGCCAGAAGGGGAACGAGTTGATCTTCCTCTGGATCATGTAATGCAGATGAAAAAACCCGGGGGTAAGCCCTTGGGAGAAAAAAGATCAGGAGGAGCTCGCAGACAAACCCCAGACCAAAGAGCAACTGCTTCTGCAGGAAGAGGTCGGCCTAGGAGAAATCCCGAACCAGGAAGAAGAGCTGCTGATGGTGCGGATGGTGCTAATTCTGCTGTATATACAGCTACAGAAAAAGTGTCCCCAGCACCAAAACGACCACAGCAAGGCACCAGCGCCAGGAAACCTAGCAATTTAAGCTTCCCTCAAAAACTCAAAATATTAGCTGGATTAACGGGGATCAGCGCTACAGTAGGGATAAGTCTAGCAGCCGCAACAGCTACGCCAATAATCGTCGTTTTAGCAATTGTATTGGGGCTAGCCACCGGCAGAACAGTAGAAAAGAGATTATTGAAAGTTAATTATATCAGCCGGATGGAAAAGGTCAGCTTAAAAGAGTTGATGGATCAGATCATCAAACTAGACAAAAAAACAGAAACTAGATCATTGTGGGGCAAAGCAAAAATGATTGGCAGACTTGCCACTTTTCCCATATCAATCGTGGCCGCTTCAATTGTACCCGTTTTAATTGAAACTTATATTCCAAGTTCGACCATGGCCATAGATGCCTTGGGAGATTTTCTCCCCTGGGTGATTACTGTATTGCCTAGCCTAATTATCCATATTAACCACCACAGTAGAAAAGCCAAAAGAGCCTTGGCTAAAGCTATTTTTACCAAACACATGGAACATAAGAGCAATCGCGCCGAAGTTGCCTCCCTGGTAATTTCTGCCGGCGGCAGATATAGCATTAATATGTTTGAGAGACTCTCTGGTAATGAGGGTAACGATTTATCCCATCGATGGAAAGCCTTAGGCCATGCCAGAGAAATTGATGCTTACAGAAATGAAGACGATGGCACAATTGATCCCTCGAAACTACAACTCAAAGCCTTAGAACTTTTGTCAGAAGAATATGATTGCATCCGGCAAATCGTTTTAGATAGTATTACTGATTGGAAACTACAAGAAAAATTACCCCTCTTGCTTGAAGCATTAAAGCTGACAGCAAATCAGCCGATTACCGAGAACGCCAATAAAGCCAGAGTAGCTGAAATTTTGACAGAACCAAGCATGGCCGATCATGAAAACCTTGTTCTAGGCCGCCTACAGGAAAGTGACCACAATGAAGTTAACTTAATTATTAGGGCTAGAAATCTTGGCAGCTCTAGCGAAGATCGAGAGCTCTTTGCTATAGCACTTGCGGAGCCAAATTTTGACAGTATCAGAGATACTGCTATTGCTAATGTGGGGGGGGGGCAACAGGTTCAAGACGTGGTAAGAATGCTCGCTCAAGCTTTGACACTTTGCCCTACTGAAGGTCAACCAATTGCTGCAATTGCCGACAAAGAACGTCTTGCCAGGATTCTTGGAGACCCTGCCATGGAACCCCACAAAGCCTTTATCGAGTATTGTTTTACCAGTGGAGATATTGATGACATTTCAGCAATGTCAAAGGCATTTTCTCTTTGTCAGCGATGGCAAAGCCTTGATGCAGATCAACAGACCCAGCAATGGGAAAGTCACCTGGAGGAAGCTCAAAGAATCAGGCAAACTTTACCTGCAAGTAGCAATGTTTTAGAGCAGCTTAATGAAACAATCACCGCCATGGAAGCCTTAGCCTTATCTCCTAAATTCCAAAATATATTAACTAATATCCAAAATCAATATTGGGACTATGAACTAGCTGATGAAGTCGGATCTGTTTTACCGGCCATGACATTACAAATACAATTAATGTTGGCTCTTAGGGATATTAGAGAACTAAGATCATTACAACAACAGCCTCCCCAAGGATTGTCTAGTTCAAACTCAGAGCAAATAGCAAGGGGGATCAGAGCATTAGAAGGCTTTATCCGATCCTCACAAACAACCTTAGAAAATGGGGATCTTATCCTGTCCACTGATGATGGCACCAGATATTTAATCTTTGCTGAGCTTGGTCATGGTCAAGACACCGTTTATCGAGCAGTTGGCTTGAGTCAAACTGATTTCAATATTGAGAAGGCTACTAACCTTGATGATCCAGAAAAAATCGTGGCCATAAAACGCTTTGAGCGAAGTGAGCCAGAACAACAGGAACGCTTCAGACAAGAAGCAATGCTTTTGCAAACCTTAGGAACAAGCAGACACATTATTGGTATTATGGGTATCGGAGTATCTAAGAATGGGACACCATTTTATGTTATGCCATATATAAACTCTCCCACTATAACAGAATTAATTAATGTTATGAAACTCCACAAAAGGGGTGTTTCCCAGGAGTCTCCACACGCTCAGCGCTATAAAGAACTTGATCAGCTACTTGGATTTGACAGTAACCCTAATTTCTGGGAACCGTTACTCCTCCAATTCTGCGACGCTTTAGATGGTTTACACGGTCAAGGAATTGCCCATCGCGACATTAAAACTGGCAATGCCTTTGTAGTTTTAGGTCCACAAGAAAAGGGCAAAAAACCTGCCCCAGAAATTCGTCTTTCTGATTTGGGAATTAGTAAAAGTATTGGGGAAAGCGATGGTCCAACTAGGACAAGAAGCGTTCAGCCTGGCACCTTAAATTACATGGCCCCAGAACTCGAAGACAAGATAAACTTCTGGCCAGACGACCCTATTACAGCTACAAGCCTGGAAACAATATCAGGGTTGCTGCAACTTCAGCCATCCGAACTATTAGACGAATTGCGATCTACTAGAATTTCTTCTGGCTCAGGTCAATTGGTAACATCAAAGGGAAGATTGAGCCGGGTTACCAAAGAACAGTTTGTTGCTGATTTCAAGCCTAGAAGGCTTACATTAACCGACTCACAGAAAAAAACCTTATATGATCAACTGTTTAATCTTGATAAAGCCTATCAAGAAGTTTTAATGCCTAGATTAGTCAAAGCAGACCTTTATGCTTTTGGGGTGCTTATGTATACAGTCTTCAATCATGATTTTCCCTTCAATCACAATGATGATTTGGCTTACAGTCTGTGGGCTAGGCAAACACCCAAAGAAATTGCTCAGGGTGATATTCCTGATAAATATTGGCCAACTATAAAAAGGTGTCTATCTCATGATCCTGCTAATAGACCTGAGAGTGCTGCTGAAGTCAGATATTCACTCCAGCGAGTAGTCAAACCAGCGATGAGCACACCAAAAACACTTGAAGAAGCCAAATCAGTAGTAGCAGCCCTAAACCTAGAAATCGCCAATCCAGTAACTGCAGCGAGAAAAGAAGAGATTAGGCTCTTAGTTATGGGGATGTTATCTCAAGACTATGTAAGAAGTGATGTTGATTTTTCGATGGAATTGGTAGCTTTATCGGTGAAAATTTCTGGTTTAGCATTAAAATAATATGAAGGAGAAATAAAAAAATGAATCAAGGAACACCACCAGTAAGAAGAGGTTGGAATTTTGGCCTGTTTGATTTTAGCAGATGGAACCATGCAGGACGAACTGAAGCAAAAAGAAAGGCTACTGCAAAAAAAATGGCCGCCTTAGTCCCAGCCGCAAATAAACCACCTGCGCGACCAAACTTTCTTTTAACACGACAAAAATTAGCCGCCCTGGAAATAGGTCTTTTCCAAAGAATATTATCTCCAACGGGTGATATTGGAATCCCGGCAATTGATAAAGTAGACATCGCTTTTGCTTCCTTAGCCTCCCAAGGAGAAGGACTAAAAGGCTTTCCCAGCGCCGAAGCACTTTGTCGGGTTGTCTCTGGTGAGATTGATTGGGCAACTGGCAGAAGCAGCAAGGAAAGTCGAGTTTATGCCAGAACAGATAAAATGGATAGGTACCACCAACAAGATGCGGTCGCTGTAATCGAACATCCGGTTAATGCCAAGGGAGAAAAAGTAACCCATCTATTAGCAGCCGATGGTGCCGGTGGCGGAAGTGGCGAAAAAGCTTCTCAAGCAGCAATCAGGAACGCTGGCACAGATATCTTGCGGGGCGCTTCGCCAGAACAAGCCATGGCCATGGCCCATGTTAAAGCTACAAATCATAAATTTGGCTTAAGAGAAAAAGATTCCTTCCTTCGTACCTCCGATTACATGAGCACATTGGCTGCCGCTGAAATCAGAGAAACCGGAGATAAAGTCTTTTCTGTCCGCCCCACCAGTTGTGGAGACAGCATGGTCATCATTATTAAAACTAATGGTTCTTCCTGGCTACTAACCATTCCACACAATGTGCAAATTGAATACTACCAATACAACAAAGGAAATGACATAAGTGCCCCTATGCCAGTACGAGCTTTTATTGCAGCCTGTGAAGGGAATCAGAATGGTTGTTTTAGCAATCAAGCTGTATCCTCCCTTGGTGCCAGCCTCCCTCCTAACCGTAGCATAGTCCCAAGGCAAGCTGTTGTAGACATAGTTGGAGAGAATCAGGAAATTCTAGCTTTCTTTGGTCAAGTAAAAGAGCAACCTGCCCAGCTATCCTTTACCACCTTTGATCAGGGCTCAAATTACTCAACTGAAACAAAAATATTATCTTCAGATCTAGAACCCCAAAAAAAACAGGCCCTTTTAGCCTTATTTGTCAAACATATCGGCCAAGACAGGACTTATGAATTAGAAGCCGACGAAATAGTTATGGTCTGCTCCGATGGTATTAAGGTAGCAATCCTGGAAGAGCCGGAAACACAACGAGTTCTTGCTGATCCAACCTTATCACTAAAACAAAAGTCTGCTTATTTAGTGAAAAGAATGCAAAGCAACAAAGTTCTAGAAGATACTGCAGTTCGAGACTTCCTTGGTAACCAGGACAATTTAGCACAAGAAAAACTTGATTATTTGCTTAATAAATTACAAGGCGACAAGATATTGGCAACTCCAGAGGTACAATATACTCTCACCGATGAAAAAACTGATGTAGAGACAAAGCTTAATCGATTAATTGGAAAACTAGAAGATGACCAATCAGATAATATTGGTCTGGCTATGTTTCAAGTGCCAGCCTATGCCAGGGCTAGCGGTCAGGCACAAAGGGATCCTAGACCAGGCTTTGAAAATGCCCCTACCGTGGCAAAACCAGCTGTTGATTTTCACGAGCAACCGACAGACATAAGCCTTTTTGAGGGACGACGGACAGAAGCAAGGCTTCCAGTTGAGCCCAAAGAAGCTTCGGCACAAGCAAAACCAGTAGCTTTTGCTGATGGAAGGACACACCAACTAGGTTTGGAAGATATAGAATTTGAAGTAGAACTACCTGCTGAAGGTGAAGAAAGATTAAGTATCGATTTCAGGCAAACTCCTGGAGAGGCTGGTGAGGTACCCGAACCTAAATTATCCGTCCCAGAAGGTGATCTTTTAGATGATACAGTTTTCCCTAATAGAACTTCCGCCTCTACACTAACAGAGACCCTTTATACCGAGCTGAAAACATCAGAGATAGTCGCTGTAGCCGCTGTGGACACTCCTGAAGCAGAAGCAATCGCTACAGGAGGAGAAGAGGCCGTTTTACTAGATCAGGAAACAAGAAGAGTTACCGTTGGTGACTTTCAAAGAAAGGCGCCACGGGCAGCAGAAACATTAAATGGATTTCTCGATCCTTCTGCCACACTTGGAGACCTGCCCACAGCTAGGCAAACAGCTGGAACCGGTCTCGATAGAGAGAGGACAGATCCGAATAAACTTGATCTGACCCCTGCAGATGAATCAGATCAACCAACAGTCACTGGGGGTAACGCTGAAGAGTTTAAGCCAGCAACATTGAAAAAAAACGACGATGATTTTGATGATCTGTTTGCCAATCTTGGAGATGAAGTAAGGGCTGAAAGCGCAGCAGAACAAGCTGGAACTCAAGAGACAGCGGCAGATCCAGCAGCAGCAGCAGCCACAGCTCGCAGTAGTCTTCTAGGCACACTAGAAGCTAGACAAGCACAGCTGGGAATAGTCGCGGCACAGAATACAGAGAAAGCCGACTCAATTCCTATCTACCAAGCAGTTCTAGCCTCCAGACAACAAATGGCGGCCGGTATAAATGCTTTAGCAACTGCAATCACTGACAAAGCGAAGGCTCAAAGTGTGATTGATCTTTTCCGAGGAACAAGCGAGGAAGTAGACGGAGCTGTCCTGGCAGCCTTATTTGAATCAGCCGCTTTTCCTTGTATCATACTAGAACATCTAGATTTAGTGGCACAGGTCAAAGAACTAAGGGATGACCTTGATCTTGATCAAGATCATGGCTTACACACCCCAGATGGAACAGTTAATACTAGTATTGAAAGCCTTGAATATCTTGCTGCAAGATTAGAAAGAACCCTTAATGACGGGCAAAAAAAATTAGCTGCCCTCTTAGAAGATCAGAAAACCGGCAAAGCTAATGCCATAGGCTTTCTGACCGCAATATCAAGTCCAGAAGCAGAAATGCCAGATCAAATGTTAGAAGCTTTAGCTAAAACTGTTTTACCAATTATTGCTGAGCAACACCCTGACCTAGCCCAAGCTGCCAATGAACTATTAGACGATTTGGCTTAATAAAATGATCTTAAGGAGGAAAGTGGATGAAATAGAAAGTTTACAGAGAAGATCAGATTGTCTTATAAAACCAATAAATTAATAAAATAAAAAAATAGGAGGAAATCATGGGACTTAAAATAACACCACAAAAAGGATTCGATAACTTAAGGAACTATCTTGCTGGCAATAAAGAAATGGATCCCGCGGCAATCAGAAGGAATATAGGTTATCTAGATAGAGACAAAGCAGTAGAATTACAAACCACACTGAAAGCTGCCACCGGAAATCGCGCAGAAGCACTTAATACTGCCCTAGCCAATCTTGATGCTAGTGAACGTGGACGATTGGGGATTACAGCGGCTCCTTCTCCCCAACCAGCTGTAGATCAAGCTGCTGCTGAACCTAAAGCAGAAGCCGCTCCCCCTGCAGCAGACCCAACTGCTCCTGCCCCCGCACCAACCACCGAAACCATAACCCTACAAGAACTGGTTAGAAATCATCCTAAACTGGATACTCCTTTGGCTAATTATGAAACCTACTTAGATCAGGTGGAGGCTCTTGTACTGCCTGAAAATTTACAGGACGGAAACCTACGCAAACTGCGCACTGTGGCATTATCCGCAGTTATCGAGCATTTAACTCTCACCCTCGCAGGTCAGAATCGTGTATCCAGAATTAATATCTCTGCTAATAGGACACAGGTTTTGGCCTTACTCGATCGAGCAGTCTTTGCCCACAAATACCTCCTTGTTATCACAACTTATAGAGAGCTAACAGTAGAACAGAAAGAGATCTGCCGCAAGATACTAGGTGCTACCATTGGCGATGCATTAGAATTAATAACAAAAGTCATGCCTGGCCAACCACTAGCTGATCTAGGCCTTATTGATGATGCGGGAAGAGAAGCTGTTCTCAAAGCTTTAACTGTGATTGGAAATCAAGATAAATGGTTTAATCCTGCCGGGTCAGGAAATACTGGCGAATCAGTTACGGTTGGCCAAGGAGCCGAAGCAGGTCAAATTGCTGAAACCGATTCTAAAATTAGGGCAGCTGTTCTTGATCTTAGAAGAACATTAGCTGATCCAGCTCAACACATCAAGCCCCCTGTAATAACCTCTGCGCCTGCGCCTGTGCCTGCCCAAGAAACTCCTGCCGCTCCAGCCCAACCAGTAGAAACAGCCCCAGCACAATCTGCCCCTGCTCCTTCAGCAGTAGAAGCAAAAACCGCGGAAACAAGATTACAATTCGCAATTTCGACAATTCATGAAGCTGCGCAAAATGTTTCTGATGTAGATGTAAGACAAGTAATTGAAGCACTTAGATTGGTGCTCAGAGAAGCGACAATGGCCAACAATCAACAATTAGGCCAAGATTTAATGTCATTAAAATCTCTTGATGCTTTTGCACAACTTGTTGAAAATATTTTTACCGCTCATGAAAATCTAAGACCTCGTACTCTAGTTACTCCAGCTCCTGAACCAGAAGCTGAAGCAGCCGCTGCGCCTGTTGCTGAGCCGACAGAACCTGTAGCAGAAAGAGCCCCTAGGCCAAGGACAGGTCGCGCTGATCTTCCAGCAACAACAAGGCCGCGAGTTAGGCTAGGAAGAAGCGATCGTAGACCAGCAGCCTCTCCACGACCAGTAAAACCTGCTGTTACAACACCAGCGCAAGTAGATCAAGAAGCATTTTTTGGGCCTGTTGTTCAAAAACCAGCTACTGCGCCAACTACACATGAGTTCACAGTAGCAATAATTGAAGCGCATTTTGGACAGATTATCGAGACAGCTACTCGTGAGGCCGCTGAACTTAATAGAACACTAGAAGCACAACAAAGATCTTTAGCAGAAACAGTTAGAGCTCTTGCTAAAAAAAGAGGGAAATTCCAAGCGCTTTCAACCGAGCTAGAGGGATTAGTACGCGAAGCCCAAGAAGCAGCCGCACAATCTAAAGAAAGCGAAGAGGGAAAAATCAATTCCCGGGCAGCAACTGATATAAAAGCTAAAAATGTAGAGCTAACAAAAGATACAGCTCGTCTTGAAGCTGAAAGAGATCGAGCTGTTGCAGCCAAAAATAGTGAGCAAAAAACCGCTAGACAAGCTGCTCGACAAGCAAGAGATACAGCAATAGCCGCTGTAAGCCAAAAAGAACAAACTGCTATGCAAGCTGCTGAAACTACTTATAACAAAGAAATAACTAGAATTGACTCTGATTATAAAGACATGGAAACAGACTATGCAACAGAGATTGCTGAAGAAAAAGCTACTGCCCAAACAACAAGAACAGCTGCTGAGAAAGCCGCAGAGCAAACAGCGAACCAAGCCAGGACACAAGCCAGGGCAACTGCTCAAACAACCCTAAGAGAATTAGCACAAAGGGCAAAAACAGAACCAGCAACAATAGCTAAAGATTATCAAGGTCAAATTACTGCTCTTAGGCAACGGATTGAACAGGAAAAATCTGCTATTAAAGATGAGCTAGAGGCAAACATTGCCGCGCTACCACAAGCAGCAGATTCAGTCGTTGAACCACGTCGAGCAAAACTGATCAGTGGTCTTCTACCTAATAAAGAAGCTGCCATAAGAGAGGCAGAACAAGCCGAACAAACTGCTCGAGCAGTATTTGACCAAACTAAAACAGCAATCAGAGAAAAACAACAAATTGCTCAAGAGGCTGCAAAGAGTCGAGACAGAATGGTTGCAGAAATGCAACGCTGGCAGCTTGGAGCAAGCGCAATTCCTGAACCTGCTAAACCGTCTGGCTTTGTAGGCTAATCAATTATAGTTTGCAATAATTAAATCAGGGGCAGCTCGTTTGGGCTGCCCTTGGTATTTGGTGCTACAGACAAGACTAAGACAAGACTAACCATAGACATCCCCTACTATACTATGGTATAATCAACGCTGTGCCGATCGAAAAAGAAAGTCTTTGCGCTTCAGTCAAAACACTTAGATGTATGGCTTGAGATGAGGGCACAACCTCTCTCTTAACCTTCCAGTTGTTTTCCTGAAGTTGTCAAAAATTATCCTGATAGCACTTTTGTAGACGACAAAATAAATGTTTGAGAAGTTCCTAAAAGGACTCTAAAAATGACGTTTGAGAACTTAGAGAAAATCACAAATAAAGGCAACTATTCAGGTGCCACCCCACACTAAAGTGTGGTAAATAGACGAGAAAAGAACTATTATGAAATAACGTTTCCCAGGCTTTAGTCTGGGGTTCTCGTCAATAACTAATAAAGGCCTGAATGGTTACAAATAAAGTGAAATTACTGCCGGAAGTTGTCGATAATTATATAGAGAAAGCGTCTCTATATAGGAGGACTGTGGTATGACCGTGTTTGGAGCAATTAGAAGAATCCCTGGTCTTGTAGCTGGAAAAGTACGATCTGTTATCAACCCTCCACCTATTCCAGGCCGCAGAATATTTATGGGTCAAGTTGCCGCAGTCGGAGCCGGTCTAGGAGCCGGTCTAGGTCTCGCTGCTTGTGGTGGAGAATGGAGTATCCTCGAAGACCTTAGAGCCGGCGTTGATATGACTCCCAGCGGAAAAGTAATTACGGCCGGTGATTTTAAAGCCTCTCAAGGCAATTTGCGTGTTGCTGAAGTTAATCTCGTTTTTGATGGTGGCCAAGTTATCGGCGGTGGAGAGGTTGCTCGCGCCAATATCTTTTTACAGGTAGGAACCAACCATCAAGCAGCAGGGTTAGTTGCTTATTCAGGACCAAATGGCACTAAAGGAACTGTCGTTCCGGTTACCCTGCTGGAAGCAACCATTACTGATCCTAACAATACCCAGAACATTACCGTACTAAAACCAAATGTTAATTTAGGCACAATTTCAAATCCATTATTCCCCCCAACCAGAGTGCCAGGCAGCGGCTATCTAGCCAAAGCCCTTCATCGTACCGGCGAACTAGAATTTAGCCTAACCGTAAGACTGGCTTATGACAATAAAGACTTTAGCCCGGGAGCAACACATCAAATGGATCTTCGGGTTTTTGCCAGGGCTGAGTAGATGGAAAATATGCTTAAAAAATTAACACTTATTATTGCTATTCTACTAACAACCATCGGTGTTGCCCAGGCTTATGTTTCCAATCCGGTTCAAAGCGTGGTTAACCCCATTACTCAAACGCTTTATGTGGCTGGCAACAGTTCTACCCCTGGCTTTGTTGCTTACGACAGAGTAACTGATGGCTGGACAACTACCAATCAAGTTAAAAGCTTAATCCCAGCCACTGCTAAATGCTATGGCTTAGATGTTACCCCTGACGGCAAGCAACTACTGGTTAGTGTTAACAATTATCCGAATTCCGAACTCAGACTTTATGTTTTGGATTCATCGGGAAAACCGACCACAACTTACTGGACTGTACCCTGGGTTACAAGTAATCAAGCAACCCCTGTTGGCGTTGCAATAGCTTCTGATAATTCTCGAGCCTATGTTGCTGATACGATCCAAAACAAGGTTTATTATTTTGATCATGATCTGGTTCAGGATAAATGGAGTTATGCCGGAGAATTAACCGGTATCACAGCTGCTTACAATATTGCCCTTAGCCCGGTCAAGTATATTACAGTAGGCACTAGTACAATTAAAAATTATCAGATTTTTGTCTCTTCAAAAAGTAGCTCTGGCCAGGTTCATGTTTGCGAATCTTTAGGGCCTACCACTATTGCCTATCGTGGCTCGGTCTCTGTTTCTGCCCAACCGACCCAACTCAAAGTCAATCATTTGGGTACTAGATTATATGTTGCTGTTAACGGAGCAACCGGAGGAGATATAAAGGTTTTTGACATTCAGAGTTTTAATCCTTATCTAAATAACATGAAAACCATCAGTTCGGTGGCTGGTGATTATGGTTGGACAGGTTTTAATATCACTCCAGATGAGAGCAAACTTTATTATACCCAGGCCAGAGATTTTGCCGAGACTAGTACTGGACTTTACAGTGTCAACCTGCCAGTAACAGTTGATACAACAGCAACCTCTGTTGCTACTATTAATGGTAACTTTAACGGTGTGGCAATGTCTCCGGACGGTCTACGCTATGTCTTAACCTACAGTGGGGATGGCTCTTTTTATCCTTTAACTGGAGGGACTGGCGGCTATAGCACAGGTCTACAACCTATTGTTTCGCAAATAACGGCCATAACTCCCAACACGACGACTTACGGCACAAATGTTAACGTAACTATTACTGGTAATTTCTTTTTGCCCGGCGCTCTTCCTTATCTTCTAGACGGCAGCTACAACAGCTACGTATTGAGTAATGTTTCCGTCAAATCATCAACAACAATTACGGCAACTATTGACAATAACATTTTCAGCCAGCTTGCCAATGTAACCGCAGGCTACGACTTGCAAATTATCAACAACAACCCCTTCCTGGGTACCTCTCCCGCTCCCCTTGCTTACGAGTCCAATGCCTTTACTATTAATAAATATACCCCACCTGTTACCTTGGCAATATCTAGCATTTACCCTTCTATTAGCCCAGTAGGAAAAACCGTAGTTGTGGGAATTTCTGGAACCAATTTTTTGACAACGCCAAATGTTACCCTAACAAAAAAAACCTTAGTCATGGTCAATGGACAACAGGCATACGTGACCAGCACAATTACCGGCACAGTTGTTTCGACAGAAAGCACCAAACTAAAGGTTTCCTTTACAATTGCTGCTAATCAGTTAACCGGCCAATGGAATTTAACAGTAGTAAATCCCAATAGCGACACAGCTACTGCGATTAATGGCTTTGAAATTATCCCGACACCAGATACCATTCTCCCGTCTACAGTTCAAGACATCAAAGGGACCGATGGAGAGACAGAAAAAACTACCTTAACCTGGAATAATCCCCCGGAAAATGACATTGCTTTACTTAGAATTATGCGTGGTACCAGCCCTGATGGCGATTATCCTACCCTAGTAACAGGAACTTTGGTCGCTGATATCCTGGCGCCAAAGCCAGCCGCTCTTCAAACCTATATTGATACTGGTCTAACCGGTGGCACCACCTACTATTATACTGTTTACACTCAAGACACTTCAGGCAACTGGAGCACAGACATCTCTATTGATGTCAATGCAGTTCGAGTTGTGCCTGCTGGTTCCACTACACCAGGAGTAATCGTGATCAATTCTGGTGGTAAACGCGAGGGAGACATCGCTAGCAGTTCGCCAGTCACTATAAGTTGGCAAACCAATCCTCCTAATCAAGCAGTTAATGTTTGGTATAAAGATACCACTCTTAACAACACTGGCTGGCAAAAACTAAATTCAACAGCCATTTCCGAAACATCTTATACAGATCCGAACATCAAAGTGGGTGATGGCACCACTAGATTTTACAAAATCCTTCCTGTTAGCGCGACTGCTGTTACAACTGACGATTTAACTCAAGAAGTGGTCGGCAAATTTGATATTAGCCTTGAGATTGGTTTTAACCTTGTCTCTTTACCATTAATTCCAGCAAACAATTTATTGGACAATGTGATTGGCAGTCAGCTAGCTAGTGGAGCTTTTTCTCTTTTTGCCGATCAGATCCAAAAATTCAATGGCAATGGTTATGACATTGCCTGGCTAAAAACCATTACTGGTGGTAACAAATGGTATACAGGCAGCACCGCCACCACTATTACAACAGCTCCTAATGATGGTTTCTGGATAAAATCAGCTACCAAAAAACATCTTACTATCGTGGGTCGTATTGCCGAAACTAATCGTTCTTTCACAATGAAATCTAATAAAACATATAATCTGGTTGGCTCTCCTTTCCCTGTAACTGTGGCCTTAGATAATTCTGGTTTGGCTGAAAATGCTACAAGCGGAACATTTTCTTTGTTTGCCGCTAAAGTGCAAGAACTTAAGTCCTCTGGCGGCTATGATATAGCTTGGCTAAAAAATACTACCGGCAAACTTATTGATAGTGGAAACAAATGGTACACAAGCAGTAGCCCGACAACAATGAAATTTTCTCCAGGCAAAGGTTATTGGGTCTCTGATCCAGGGACAATTAACTTTACCTGGGAATATATTAAACCTTATTAAAGGAAAATGGAGGAAACAAAATGAAAATTAAATTTTTTAACAAAGGATGGTTAAGTCTGCTCTTGGTAACCCTGGTGATTTTGACCGGCTTAGCAAGCGCAGCTTTAGCTGCTAACACTGGTGGTGTTAATGGTTATATGATTGGCGGTCTTGTGCCAGGTTACACTACTAATGTGCGGAATAACACTGGGGCACTCTTGCCTGATGACTGCGTTTTACAATATATTAATGCTGGGGCAAACGAAATAGCGGATGCCCCTCTCCCGGATGGTTCCATGGACCCTACTAAGGATGACACTTTAATCCTAACCTTTAAAGTCGGTGAAGGAACAGATTTCCCACCAAACAATCCCGCTGGAACCTTTATTCAACAAATAGGTGGACAAAACAATAGCTCAGAGGTCTTTGTACGCGCCTGGAATGCAACAACCATTACTGCTGCAACCAAGTATGGCAACTCAGCATACTATACTATCATTGGTGGCGGTGAAGGAAATCCAGAACCTACTGCCCCAGACTGGGAAATTACCCCTAGTTTTTCAACCGGCACAGATAAGCCCACAGCAGACATTAATCCGCAAACACCAAGCGTTGGCAACCTTGTTCAATCAGTTTCAAATGGCAGCTGGCTTAAGGCCGGTGACAGCATCACCTTAACAATTAACAACATGACTGATCCAGGGGATCAGATCCGGGCACGTTTTGAGGTCACAACAACAGCTTTTTCTAGCACCTCTACTCACCAGGAAACTACTTACGGCCTGTCTCCCAGAAGCGGCAATGTTACAATTACAGCCAATTCGCTGTCCAACGGAAGTTACAGATGGCAAGGCCAAGTCCAGGATGACGCACTCAAAGTTTCTGGCTGGACACAATATAACAGTGGTAATCCCTCGTTTAGTGTGGATAAAAACGCTCCTAATAATCCTAGTACAGCAATAGAAACTGGTGGGACAGTTGACAATACCTGGCAAAATACTGTTTCTAACCCTAATTTTACCTGGTCAGCTCCAGCTGATGTTGGTCCCTCCGGAGTTTCCGGGTATTCTGTGTACTGGGGCACTAACGCCAGCGCAGATCCAGGCACCACCCAAACACAAACCACAACCGGTTATTCCCCTTCAGCCGTAACAGCCGGAACGTACTATTTAAGGGTCAGGACTTTTGATAATGCAGGAAATTACTCTGCCGCAACAACTATTTTTACTTTTAGATATGATGCAACTAATCCAACAGTCACAGTTACTGCCCCTAATGGCACTGAAACATTAACTGTTGACACTCAATATGATATCACCTGGACTGCAACTGATGCCCATTCAACCATTGCGGCTCCCCCGGCAACACCAATTAAAATTGAATTTTCTCCTAACGGTACAACACCTTGGACAACATTAGCCAATGCTACACCAAATGATGGCTCTTTTTTCTGGACCCCAACAACCGCAGACATTACTACTGCTGGAATAATCAAAATTACTGCCACAGACCAAGCCGGTAATTCGAAGACTGATGTTAGTAATGCTAATTTTACGGTTGCCTATGCTACCCCTAACATAACAGGTTTTGCGCTAACATCTTCTGGGGCACCCCTTACTGCAGCAAAAGCTTATACGAACATCTCTCTTAGCGGGAGCAACTTTGGTTGGAGCCAAGGTTCTAGCACCATTACCTTCTATAACAACAAAGCTGCCACTGTTTATTATTGGGTTGATAACAAAATCGACGTGCAGGTTCCCAATGGCGCTCTTTCTGGAAATGTTACTGTTACTGTTAATGGTCAACCTGGAACAAGATCATTCACTATTACACCTCCAGCTCAAGTAACCGCTTTCACCGCAACCGCAGGTGATGCCAAGGTTGATCTCTCTTGGACCAACCCTACCGACGGCGGCTTCTATCAAACCTTAATCGTTAAGCGAGCAGGCTCTGCTCCTTCCTTTACTCCTGTTGCTGGAACCACCTACACAGTGGGCCAAACTGTGACTACCGGTACTACCGTCGAATACGTCGGTTCCGGTATTTCTACTTCTGATACCGGCCTGACCAATGGCACCACCTACTACTACGCCGCTTTTGCTCATGATCAAGGACCTAACTACGCAACTCCAGCTGTAGCTGCTAATGCTACTCCTGATTTTGCTACTCCTACCTTTACTCAATTTGAGATGTACAGTACTCCTGGCACAGCGATCACCGCTGCCCAGGCCACTGACGCTATCTCAATTATCGGCAACAACTTTGGTGCTACCCAAGGCACTGTTGTTTTCTTTAACAATAAGGCTGCTACTGTTAACTACTGGTCTAACGCTAAAATAGATATTAATGTCCCTAACGGCGCTCGTACCGGTCTTGTTGCCATTACTGCCAACGGTAAATCCGTTAGCCAATCCATTACCATCAATCCTCCAGCTCAAGTAACCGCTTTCACCGCAACCGCAGGTGATGCCAAGGTTGATCTCTCTTGGACCAACCCTACCGACGGCGGCTTCTATCAAACCTTAATCGTTAAGCGAGCAGGCTCTGCTCCTTCCTTTACTCCTGTTGCTGGAACCACCTACACAGTGGGCCAAACTGTGACTACCGGTACTACCGTCGAATACGTCGGTTCCGGTATTTCTACTTCTGATACCGGCCTGACCAATGGCACCACCTACTACTACGCCGCTTTTGCTCATGATCAAGGACCTAACTACGCAACTCCAGCTGTAGCTGCTAATGCTACTCCAACCTTACCTCTTAACATTACCACTACAAGCTTGCCTAACGCTTCTGTTGGTGCTGCTTACTCTCAAACTCTAGCTCGCACCGGTGGGACCTCTCCTTTCACCTGGTCTGCTTCTGGCTTGCCTTCTTGGTTAAGCATTAATTCTTCCACTGGCGTGCTATCCGGCACTCCTACTGCTGCCGGTGGACCAGCATCTTTCACCGTTACTGTTACTGACAGCTTAAGCAATACTGATTCTCAAAGCTTGTCTATCACTGTTAACGCTGCTCCTGATATAACCACTACCAGTCTGCCTAATGGTGCTGTTGGGGTTGCCTACTCTCAAACACTAGCTCGTACCGGCGGTACTACTCCTTTCACCTGGTCTGCTTCTGGCTTGCCTTCTTGGCTAAGTCTAAATTCTTCTACCGGCGT
>Ga0156534_138_pt1 | contig 57521 bp, 61 predicted proteins | sample RifOxyB2_FD_111929 | JGI IMG/M metagenome (GOLD analysis project Ga0156534, IMG submission 111929) | candidate division WOR-1 bacterium RIFOXYB2_FULL_42_35
TCATAAGCCAAATAATGACATCTTTTACCGTTTCAGGGACATTTCGCGCTGGAAACGCCCCTTATTTCAGGGACATCTTGCATTGGACAAGACTATTACTTGACACAAACTTGACGCATGTGTTATACTGCTTTTCATGTATAAACCGACCTATAAGATCACACCATACCTCTTAAACCTGATTGATGAGATCAGTTCTCTCAGGGCTTGGATTGAGCGAGCAACTATAAAAGTTTCTTGGTTGCCAACTTTGCAGAAAGAGGCCCATTCTAAGACAGCACATTCTTCAACTGCGATTGAAGGCAACCCTTTATCACTTCATCAAGTTAAAGCGATTGCTCGGGGGGATAAAGTTGGCGCTCATATTGATCATGAGCGTGAAGTTACTAATTATCTAAAGGCTATTAAATGGTTGAAGAAGAACATGTCTGAGCGGATCACGGAAAATAAACTTTTGGCCTTACATCAGGTTTTGTCAGCCGGGCTTTTGCCGGAGGAAAAGTCTGGTAAATATAAGCAGAAGCAAAACTATGTTCTTAATGAAAGGAAAATAAAAATCTACACCCCGCCTTCGTCCAAGGCCAGTCCTCAATTGGTTAAGGAGCTATTAATCTGGTTAAGCACCAAAGAAGCGAAGGATTTGCATCCTGTCCTGGTTTGCGCTGTTGTTCATCATCGCTTGGTTTCAATCCATCCTTTTTCGGACGGCAATGGTCGTTTGTCACGGGCTTTGGGCACTTGGATTCTTTATCAGCGCGGTTTTGATACCCAGCATATTTTTAGTCTGGACGAGTTTTTTGCCAGCAACAGAAAGATGTATTATTTAAAACTACAGCAAGCCAGGGATTTGGATGACAATTTAACCCATTGGATCGAGCATGTGGCCGAAGGTATTTTGCATACTTTAAAGGATGTAAAAAAGCGGATCGAAGATCTACATGTTTCCAGTAAAAGTTGTATTAATTTAACCCCGCGGCAAGAAGATCTTTTGCGCATTTTAAGGGATCATCCCCACATGAGAGTAGCTGGTTTGCAGAAAGAGTTAAAGCTGACTCGTGCGCGCATTAACCAATTGATTATGCCGCTGGTCGATTGTGGTTTGGTGATTAAAGAGGGGCGGAGTAAGGCGACCCACTATAGACTTGCTTAGGTAAACCTGCAAACCAACTTAGAAAAAGACCTTCTGTCTCCTATGATCTAACCCAAAAGGAATGATTAGAGATGATTAAGGCAATTATAAAATAAAGCTATCTATTTAGGTTTCTATTGGTTATTGACGACAAACCAGAACTAAAGTCTGGGGAATGTTGTTTTCAGCACAATCCTTTTCTCTTCTATTCCCCACACTTTAGTGTGGGGTGGTACCTAAAGAGGTTACAAATAAAGTGAAATTTATTTATAAAGTTGTCGAAGTAGTTTTGGTTCAAGTTATCACTACTGTCCCAACGTTTGAATTTTTGACGTAAATCCTCCAACCCTCTCGACGAGATATAAACTCCAGAACTCAAAAACTGATTTCAAATCGACTACATTCATGATTGCCAGATATCCCTTACCCATCAAGCATTACAACGTTTCGACCCCTTCAACGATGGGACGCTAGTGTCAAGTTATATATAATAATGAAGGGGGAAATTAAGATGAGCTTAGTTCAACAAGTGACACATATTAAAGTTAGAGGAAGTAACGAGGGAGGACAAAGGAGAAAATTGGAAGGGGCGCCAAGAGAAGTAAGAACGGGTTTTAGGGATAGGACTGCTGGAGTAGATTATACCTATATTGATAACCAAGGAAGACATAGAGTATTTAGTGGTAGACGAACTGATATGCCTGCTTTTGTTGCAGATCATGTTCTTAATCCAGGGTTGGTTGATCAAGAATATGTTGGACTTAGTGACTTAGCCTGGGCTACTCAACATCTAAATGCGTTGGAACAAGAACATGGTGTTGTTAGTCGCCATAGTAAAAAAGCGCCAGAACCCAAGGCCTTAAGATGGTCCAAACTCCCTTTTGATGTTAATGTTCATGCTCCTATGTTGGTTGCACAAATTGATAGGAATGGCAATTGGGGAAGTGTGCCGATTGATCAGGCGGTTTTCCCTTTTCAGCATCTAACTTTATCTCCTTTTGCTAATGTTTTCCACTATGGACAAGCTTGTTTTGAGGGTGTTAAGGCTTATCGTCGAGCAGATGGTAGTATTGTTATTTTTAGGCCCGATAGAAATGCAGCTAGAATGGCAAGTAGCGCCAAAAGATTGGCCATGACTCCTGTGACGAAAGAATTCTTTATGGATGCAATTGTGGCAGCAGTGAAAGCTAATCAGCATTTAGTGCCACCATATGGTACTGGAGCAGCCCTGTATATAAGGCCTACACAAATAGGGAGTGGCGAAGTTTTGGGGGTCAAGCCCGCTGGCAAGGAAATGTTTTTTGTGTTAGTTTCTCCTGTTGGTCCATATTTTAAGACAGGATTTAAACCTATTACTTTGGAAATCAGGCTTGATTACCACCGTTCCGGTGCTGGACTGACAGGTTGTGATAAAGTTGCAGGCAATTATGCTGTTACCCTATTGCCGACAATGGAAACAAAGGCCAAAGGCCACAGCGAAATCCTGTGGTTGGATGTTACCAATGCCATGCCGGAAGAAGCTGGTTCTGCTAATTTTGCTTGGGTTAAGAATGGTGAAATTTATACTCGTGGTCTTAATTGTGGCACTATCTTGCCGGGTGTTACCAGGGATTCTAACTTTACTTTTGCCGAAGCACTTGGCATAAAGGTTCATGAAGGTGATTTTCATATTCTTGAGGCACTTACTGCTGATGAGGCATTTGGAACTGGTACAGCTGTGGTCGTTTGTCCAGTTGGTGGTTTAGCTTATGATGGGAGAACATTTGTGTTGAACCGTGGTAAGGTTGGGCCTGTAACATCTAAGCTTTATGAAGGAGTTACTGCGTTCCAGCGTGGCGATAGAAATAATCCTGTCTTACTGGAAATTGAGAGGAGAAATTCTGGATTGTTAGATAGATTGGAAAAAGAATGGATATATTCTTTGGCTGCCTAACTCATAGCCTCTATTAAGTCTATGCACCCCTTCTCTGAAAAAAGAGAGGGGGTGTTTTGTTTTTATAGCCGATGCTATAATCACCCTATGCGTGTTAAGGATATCGGCGAGTTTAAGCTGATTGAGCGATTAGCCAAAATTATTGGGAAACCTTCCAAACGTGTTGTTCTCGGTATTGGTGATGATTGTGCAGTATTACAAGCTCAAAGCTCAAAGCTCAAAGCTCAAAATAAATCTCGAGATCAAAGATCAAAATCCCAAACACTATTATTAATAACAACTGACACACTCATAGAAGCTGTTCACTTTCGCTTAAATCGTCAACTATCATTTTTTAATTTAGGACAAAAGGCTTTGGCTGTTAATATCTCTGATATAGCGGCTATGGGGGGCTGGCCAACTTATGCCTTGGTGACGATTGGGGCTCATAAAAACTTTTCCGTTGAAGCCTTGGAAGAAATCTATCGTGGGATCAAAAGTCTGGCCAAGAAATATAAAATTGATCTTGTGGGTGGAGATACTGTGCGCTCCCCCAAAGAACTTATTATCAGTATCACTTTATTGGGTGAAGTGGAAAAGCAAAACTTACTTACACGTTCTGGTGCCAAATTGGGTGATTCTATCCTTGTGACAGGGGAGTTTGGGGGACCAGCTGCAGATAAATACAAAACTCAAAACTCGAAACTCGAAACAAATTTGAAATCCGAAATTCCAAAGCTTAAAACTGCTAGAAAGCTGGCTAAGGCTGGTTTAGTTACTGCTATGATTGATTCTTCCGATGGTTTGGCTAGGTCAGTTTCCGAAATCTGCAAAGCCAGCAAAGTTGGAGCCACAATCTTTTTTGATCAAGTGCCCATTGCCAAGAGAGCTACTCTTAACCAAGCCCTGTATGGCGGCGAAGAATATGAGCTGGTTTTTACTGCTCCAGCGCGAGCTGTTAAGCAGGCGCAAAAAATAGTAAAATGCACTGTAGTTGGACAAGTAGTTAAAAAATCGCAAGGAATTAACTTGCCGAAAGAAGGCTTCGAACACTTTGCTAAATAAAAACCGTTTACTTAAGCGCTTCCTAGCCTATGTTAAAATTGCCAGCCATTCCGGGGAAGAGCAGGCTTTTGCCGCTCAAGTAACAAAGGATCTAAAACAGCTGGGGCTAAAACCTAGCCAGGATAAGATTGGTAATATTTTTGTCCAGATTAAAGGCTCTGTTCCAGGCACGCATGAAATTCTCTTAAATGCTCATCTTGATACTGTGAGCCCTGGTAAAAATATCAAGCCAGTGGTTAAAAAAGGGGCTGTTTTTTCTAATGGCAAAACCATTCTTGGGGCTGATAATAAGGCCGGTGTAGCTGCAATTATGGAAGCTTTATGTGTTTTAAAAGAGAATAAGCTTCCTCACGGTGATATTTTAGTTCTCTTTACAATACAGGAAGAAACAGGGCTTTTGGGTTCGCGCCAACTTGATCATCGTAAAATTAAAGCGCGCTATGGCTTTGTGTTTGATGGCGGCAGTCCGCAATTAATTCATAATGCTGCACCCAGCCAAAAAAATATTGAGGCTTGGGTTCATGGCAAAGCTGCTCATGCCGGGGTTCATCCTGATAAAGGTATTAGTGCGATTAAAGTTGCAGCCGAAGCAATTACCAGAATGAATTTGGGGAGAATTGACCGGGAAACAACCGCTAATATTGGTATTATTCAAGGCGGCAAAGCCACTAATATTATTCCTGACAAAGTTTACTTAAAAGGCGAAGCGCGCAGTCGAACTCCGCACAAGTTAACTAAACAGCTTAAACACATGGTTGAGTGTTTACAAGCTGCTGCCAAGAAGCAAAAAGCCAAAGTTAAAATTAAAATTGAAACTATTTATCCGGCTTTCCATATTCCTGCTGCTGATCCGATTTTAAAAATAGTCACACGAGCCGTTAATAAGCTGGGTTTAAAAGAAGTGGTTAAAGCCAGCGGCGGCGGGTCTGATGCTAATATTTTTAACCAGCATGGGGTTAAAAGTTTAATCCTGGGGGTAGGGGCGCATAATCTTCATGGTGTTAAAGAAAAACTAGTTATCAAAGAATTTATTCAAGGCACAGGGCTAATCTTGGAGTTAATTAAACTATGTTCGAAAAAACCATAAAAACCACCTACTATTATAAGGGGCGCATGATTAATATGCGCGATGATGAAGTTGAATTGGATAATGGCAAAGTTTCCAGACGTGAGATAGTTGAGCATCCGGGCGCAGTTATTATTGTGGCCTTGACAGAAAACAAAGAGCTGGTTTTTATTAAGCAATTTAGAAAGCCGGTGGAAAAAGTAATTTTTGAGATTCCAGCCGGATTGGTTAATAAAGGTGAAGAGTTGGAAACGGCGGCAAAGAGGGAGTTAAAAGAAGAGACCGGTTACGTTGCCGCTAAAATTCAAAAAAGTATTTCTGCTTATACAACCCCAGGCTACTCCACAGAAATCATTCACTATTATATCGCGACTGATTTGAAAAAGGAGTTACAGAGTTTTGATGAGGATGAGCAGATCGAAGCAGAATTGCTTGATTTAAAAACAGCTTGGAAAAAGGTTTCCAGCGGTGAAATTATGGATAATAAGACTATTGTTGGGATGGTCTTGGCGGAAAAGTTCCTGCAAGGAGAAAGTTGATTGTTGCAACATAGCCAAGAATTTCTTGATTATCTTAAAATTGAACGCGGTTATTCTGACAATACGATTAATTCTTACCAAAGAGACCTGAAGCAATTCTTTGCTTTTGCTAAGTTGGCAAAACCTCAAGAAGTCGATCGCAATGACGTAAAATCGTTTCTCGAACATCTCTATGATAAAGGTTTTTCCGTTGCTTCAATTGAGCACAAACTGGCTTGTCTGAAATCGTTTTTTAAGTATTGGGTGGGGGAGGGTAAGGTCAATATTAATCCAACTCAGGATTTTAAATTGCCTAAAAAAGCCCAGCGTTTACCCAAATCTTTAAGCATTGGCGATACCATCAGATTGGTGGCTTCCCCGCGAGAGAAGACCTATTTTGCTTTGCGCGATATTGCTTTGTTGGAGCTGCTTTATGCTACTGGGATGAGGGCTTCTGAGGCAACGGGCCTAAATGTGGGTGACATTAACCTGGAAGTTTCTTTTGTGAAATGTTTTGGCAAGGGTTCTCGAGAAAGAATTGTTCCCATCAACAAGATAACCCTAGCCGCTTTGAAAGAGTATTTGGAAAAAGGCCGCACTAAGTTCCCTCAGAAAGACAAAGAAGAGGCCTTGTTTCTCGATAAAAATGGCCGGCGCTTAACTCGTCAGGGTATTTGGTTGACTATTAAAAAGTATGTTAAGCAATCCGGGGTGAAAGGAAAAACCTCTCCCCATACTTTACGCCATTCATTTGCTACTCATTTGTTGGAAAAAGGGGCAGACTTGCGCTCTGTCCAAGAAATGTTGGGCCATGCTGATATTGCCACTACCCAAATTTATACCTCTGTTTCTCGTGAGAGATTGAAAAGGGTTTATAATAAGGCTCATCCCAGGGCTTGAAAGTTTTTCTGGGCTGAAGTAGGATTAGGTGATGATTCTTTATTATATTTTAATTGCAGTTATTGTTCTTTATTCAATTATTGCCCATGAGGTTGCGCACGGAAAAGTTGCCGAGATGATGGGGGATCAAAGTGCCCGCATGTATGGTCGTATTACTTTAAATCCCATTCCCCACATCGATCCGATCGGAACATTGCTGCCGGTTGTTTTAATCGTTTTTGGCTCGCCGATAATTTTTGGTTGGGCTAAGCCGGTGCCAATTAATCCCTATAATTTTCGTGATTACAAAAAAGCCATGATCTATGTTAGTGCCGCTGGGATTGTGACCAACCTCTTCATGGCTTGGACCTTGGCAACGATCGTTAAGTTTTTACCTTTGGATAGCAATTATTATGTTTCTGTTCTAAGTTATGCTCTAATTTTTGGTGTACGGATTAATATTGTTTTAGCTATTTTTAATCTATTACCAATTCCTCCGTTAGATGGTTCCAAGTTGTTTTCAATGCTCTTGCCTTCAGAGTATTCCCAATATATTTATAAGATGGAACCATACGGTATGATGATTGTCTTCTTGTTTTTGATGTTTCCCCCAACCCAAACCTTGCTTTGGGGTATCATTGATTTTATTTATGGTTTAATGATGTTTAAGTTGTTCTAATTTATGCAACCAGAAAAGTATCTGCTTTCCTTACAAAAATTCGGTATCAAACTTGGGTTGGAGAGAATCTCTTCTTTGTTAGAGTCGTTAGAAAATCCCCAGCTAAAATTCAAATCCATCCACATTGCCGGCACAAATGGCAAAGGTTCTACTGCTGCCATGACTGCTTCAATCCTAAAAGAGGCTGGATATAAAGTCGGACTATTTACTTCGCCACATCTGATCGAGGTTAGGGAAAGAATCAATATTAACGGGAAAGATATTTCGAGGAAAGAGTTTTCAGAAGGGATAAGAAGGATTAAGAAGGCAGAAGAAGAGATAGGAAGAGAAAGAAGAGATGAGAGGGGAAAGAAGGCAGCTCCGACTTATTTTGAAGCGTTAACTGCAGTTGCCTTCTGGTATTTTGCCAAAAAGAAAGTTGATTATGCTGTTGTGGAGGTTGGCATGGGGGGGCGGTTTGATTCGACTAATGTTATTACCCCGTTAGTTTCTGTCATAACAAATATTGATTATGATCACACTCATTATCTGGGTAAAACACTAGGCAAGATTGCTTTTGAAAAAGCTGGGATTGTCAAACCAGGGGTACCTGTTGTTACTGCGGAAAATAAAAAAGAGCCGCTTGGGGTTATTAAGAAAATTGCTCAAGAGAAAAATGCACCAGCGTTTGAAGTTAGAGGTTGGGTTAAGGGTGATGATGCCGGTATGGACGTTGGAATTAAGAAGTTGGGTAAATACCAACAATTAAATGCAGCTTGTGCTGTTGCAGCTATTCGTTTGGCCAGGATTAAGATTTCACGAAAATCAATAAAGCAAGGTTTGGCAAAATTTCACTGGCCCGGCCGCTTTCAAATATTAACGAATCACGATTCACGAACGACGAGTCACAAAATAATTATAGACGGAGCCCACAATCCAGCTGGTATTCGCGCACTCAAGGTGACGATTAAGGAGCAAGGTATTAAGGGCCCCTTTGTGTTGGTCGTTGGCATGCAAGACTACAAGGCTGTTGCTGAGATGGTTAAAGAACTGTCAACCTTAAAAGGGACGGTAATCATCACTCGGTCGTCTCATCCTCAGGCAATGAGCGTTAACAAATTAAAGAAAAAGTTCAGCCGCTATTTTGATCAAGTTATCGTGAAAGAGAAACCGCAACAGGCATTAAAACTGGCAGGTCAGGTTAAGGGGGCAAAAACCATTTTGGTTTGTGGTTCGTTGTTCTTGGTGGGTGATGTTTTACTCTTTGCTTGACCTTTCCCACACTATTATAGTAGAATAATCTTGCATGGAAATCTCCAACATTAATCACTCGGAGGCCAATAGATTCCCGGAAAAACCAAATCCGATTAGGGCATTTTTTAGTTTTTTAAAAAGTGGTCTGCTTTTTGTTTTTCTTCTGGTGGTTATTGTGGCTAGTTTCTGGGTTAGCTTTAAACTTGGCAGCAGGATTTTATTCCCGGCTCAACAAATGCCTGTTAATAAAATTGAGGTTGCAATCCCCGAGACACCACCTGTAATTATAGCTTTACAAAAAGTTGCTGAAGAAAATGCGCCAGAACAAAAACAAGCTAAAGTTATCTGCGTTAACAAAACACCAGTAAATAAAACTAGCAGGAGCGGAGTAGCCAATACTCGAGCCTATTACAAGGTTATTGCAGGAGTTTTTAAAGATCGCAGTAATTCTGTTCGCCTGGTTAATCAGCTCAAGGAAAAAGGTTTTGCCACTTATTTAAAGCAAGTTGGCTCCAGCTGGTTAGTTCAAACTGGGGCTTTTCTACAAAAGGCACAAGCTGTTAATCTACAAAACATGCTTAAGACAAAAGGCTTTTCCGCCGCACTTGTCTATGAGCCCTAAGGAGGAAGATTGAAATGGGACTTTATGATATGGTTTTCGGGCATTTTTCACGGGATCTTGGGATTGACTTAGGAACAGCAACTACCTTAGTTTTTGCCAGGGGGGAAGGGATTATTCTTTGCGAGCCTTCTGTGGTGGCAATCAATAAAGATACTGGCAAGGCGCTAGCCATTGGCAATGAAGCCAAGGCAATGTTGGGCAGAACTCCAGCGAATATTGTTGCTGTGCGGCCGATGCGTGATGGTGTAATTGCTGATTTTGAAATTACCGAAACAATGTTGCGCCATTTTATTCATAAAGGTCACAATCGTTCGGCCTTTGTTCGACCCAGGATTGTTGTTGGTGTTCCTTCTGGAATTACTGGCGTAGAAAAGAGAGCTGTGCTTGATGCGGCTATCCATGCAGGGGCTCGAGAAGCGTATTTAGTTGAAGAACCAATGGCCGCTGCTATCGGTGCTAATCTGCCAGTTTCTGAAGCACAGGGGAGCATGATTGTTGATATTGGTGGTGGTACCACAGAAGTGGCTGTTTTGGCTTTGGGTGGTATTGTTGTTTCGAAATCAATTCGTGTGGCCGGTGATGAAATGGATGAAGCAATTGTCTCTCACTGTCGCAAAAATTATAATCTCTTAATTGGTGAAAGAACCGCAGAACAAATCAAGATTGATATCGGTTCGGCTTATCCCTTGGCAGAAGAAAGAACCATTGAAGTGCGTGGGCGGGACCTTGTCACCGGTTTGCCAAAAACTTTGACTTTAACTTCTTCTGAGGTGCGAGATGCCTTGGCTGATCCAGTTTCAACTGTGGTTGATGCTGTTAGGATGACCCTAGAAAAGACCCCCCCTGAATTAGCCGCTGATATTATGGATCGCGGTATTGTCATGGCAGGCGGTGGTTCACTGCTCAGAGGTTTAGATAAACACCTGGCCCAAGAAACAGATATGTCTGTTTATGTGGTTGATGATCCAATTTCTTGTGTGGCCTATGGTACTGGCAAAATTTTAGAAGAAATTGATACCCTAAAGAAAGTTTTGATCATGCCTAAGCGTTCTGGACAGCAGTGAATGAATATCGACCCCATCGGAAAAGAAAATCTTATAGCCTGCAGATAGTTCTAATCTTATTGGCTTTGATCCTCTCTTTTTCTACGGTTAGAAACATCTTTGGTTTTAGATCCTTTCTACAGGCTTGTCTTTATCCTTTTCAGTTTACAACTGTTTCTGTCTGGAAAGGAGTTGTTAGTACTCCGGCAGCACTTTTTAGTCTCCGAGATTTAGCGCAACAAAATTCTAAATTGACGCAGGAGTTGAGTCAGTTAAAACCTGAGCTAATGTTTTTACAAGGAAAAGTTCAGGAAAATGACCGTTTACGCCAGGCCCTTGCCTTTAAAACAAATTCTGCCCAGGCTCGAAGGCTTATTGCGGCTCAAGTTGTGGGCAAAAGTCCTTCTCCCTGGTTTTCCGTTTTACAGATCAATAAGGGCTCTAATGCTGGGGTAAAAATAGATTTGCCGGTAATTGTTGGCACCGGTCTAGTCGGTCGAATTGTTGAGGTGGCACCTTTCTCTTCAAAAGTGATGTTGTTAATTGACGCTGGCAGTTCTGTTTCTGCGGTGAGTGAGCGTAGCCGAGATTTTGGCATTATTAAAGGTGGTACGCTCAATAAACTTTCTTTGCGTTATGTTGCATCTGGGGGAGATGTTAAAATTGGTGATATGGTTTCAACTTCACCCATTTCTACCTATTTTCCACCGGGTCTTATTATTGGCACCATCTCTCAGGCTAGTAAAAGGGAGCACGATCTTTTTTACTATATTGAAGTTGTACCGGCTGTTGATTTCTCGAAATTAGAAGAGGTTTTTGTTTTATTGTAGCAAGTGTCAAACTTAAGGTCCTAACGTGCGCATTTTAAAATTAGCCCTATATATTTTAGCCATACTTCTTTTGCAAACCGTTGTGTTTGCTCGTCTTAATCTTTTTGGGGTTTGTCCTGACCTTGTTTTTGTTTCTGTGATCGTCTTTGCGGTTTTAAATAAAGGACGTCGGGTTGTTCTGTTTGCTTTGCCTGCCTCGCTTTTGCAAGATGTCTTGTCGTTGGGGATTTATCTACACACTATATTTAACCTGTTTGTTTGTGTGATCTTAAGTGTTGTAGGGGATGGATTTGAAGGTAATGAATTTCTTTTTGCAGCAGGCTTTGTGGCTCTTTTTACCCCGGTTATTTTTCTTCTTCAGTATGGGGTTTTAGCTTTTGTTTTTGGCCGGCAATTTTCTTTACTGCAGTTGCTGGTAGGTTTTTTTCTTTTAGAATTTTATAATTTGCTAGTTTTTCCGCTGGTTTTTATGGTTTTAAGAAAACTTAGTTATGAATAACAATAGAATAAATACTCTAATAATAGCTTTTGTTTTGATCTTTACTTTGCTTTTTTTGCGCTTGGTTTATCTGCAGGTTGTTCACCAGCAAAAGTATACTCAACAGGCCATTGAAAATGCCGCCAAAACTGTGCGGGATCCGGCACCTCGCGGTATTATCTACGATCGTAACGGGAAAGTTCTGGTTGAAAATCAGCCGTTTTTTTCTGTCCATGTGCTGCCATATGTTTTGTCGGTTCAGCCAAAGGCTGAGCAAACAAGAATTTTGCGCGAGCTCGGGGAATTGCTAGGAGAGGAGATTGAGTATAAGGTTACTGCTCTGGAGCCAATTATTATTAAAGAAAACATTTCTATTGCAACTGCTATTAAAATCGAAGAGAAGAGAAACAATTTACCTGGGGTGGTTGTTATTAGCCGGCCTGCCCGGCTTTATCCTTTTGGTAGTTTAGCTGCCCATGTTCTGGGTTATGTGGGTGAAATAGAGGCGGCTGACTTACAAACAAGAAAGAGAAGCGCCTATCAGCTGCAAAGCATTGTTGGCAAGGCTGGAGTGGAGAAAAAATATGATGAGCAGATTCGTGGTGTTGATGGGGGTAAAAAAATAGAGGTAGATGTTTACGGGACTCCCCTGAGAATTATAGAATCACTTGATCCTGTTCCAGGCGAGGATGTTACCTTAACTCTTGATATCGAAATGCAAAAAAAAGTTGAAGACTTAATTGGACAACAAGAAGGGGCGGTTGTGGTAATGGACGCTAACAATGGTCAGGTTTTGGCCATGGCTAGTCATCCAACCTATGATCCCAACGTTTTTATTTCCCCCCAAGAAAATTGGCGTTGGAATGACCTGAAAAAGAAACGGTTCCCTTTTGTTAATCGGGCCTTAGCAATTTATCCGCCTGGCTCGGTCTTTAAAGTGATAACTTTGACCGCAGCCTTAGAAGAAGGGCTGGCTCGATCAGATGAGGTGATTAATTGTAAAGGGTACTATCAGGTAAATCATCGTTTAGCCAAGTGTTGGTTAAAAGGTGGGCATGGTCCGATAACTGTTAAAGAAGGCTTGGTCTGGTCTTGTGACGTTGTTTTCTATGAGTTGGGTAAGAGGTTGGGTCCTGAGCTGTTGGCAAAGTATGCTATAGCTTTTGGCTTAGGCTCTCAAAGAGGAATTGATTTGCCTAACGAAAAGTTGGGAACAGTTCCCACCAAGGATTGGAAGAATAAATATTTAAAAGATGATTGGTATGCTGGGGATTCGATTAATTATGGGATTGGCCAGGGTTTTCTTGAAGTAACGCCGCTGCAAATGGCAGTGCTTTATGGTTCTTTAGCTAATGGGGATATTTTGCAGCCGTATGTTGTTTCGATGATTAAGGACAAAGAAGGTAAAGTCATTTATCAAGGGAAGAAGAATGTCGTTGCTAAGGCTCCAATCAAGCCGGAGAATTTAAAGATATTGCAACAGGCTTTGCGGGAGGTAGTCAGACGAGGGACTGGGGTAGCTGTTAATGTTGCCGGGTTACCGGCAGCCGGAAAAACTGGTACAGCCGAAAATCCTGGCAAGCCGCATGCTTGGTTTGTTTGTTATGCGCCCTATGACTCTGCTTTGGCTGAGGCGGAAATTGTGATCTCTGTTTTTATTGCTCATGGTGAGCATGGCGATAGGGCCTCTGCTTATGTGGCTCGTGATATTCTTAAGTGGTACAAAGCCAATCGTTTAAAGAAAACTTATCCAGAAGAAAAATTTGAGGAACAGTATGTTTTACATAATGGTCGTAAAGTGCCTTATCGGAGTTTGCATTAACCCCTATAATATGATAAAATTTTAAGGTTTAGAGGACAAAATTAGGTAATTTGAGGAGAAAATAAATGGCAGATGTTAAATTGAAAGCTAGTAAGCGGGAAGTAATTGGTAAAAAAGTTAAAAAAGTTAGACAGCAAGGACTGATACCTGCTGTCGTCTATGGTCGTAAGATTGAAGCAACAGCACTCTCAGTTGAGGCGAAAGAATTCAGAGACAAGGTTTTGCGGTCTGAAGCAGGTCAAAACCTGATTTTCTCTTTGAGTTTGAATGATAAAAGTGAAAAGAAAGATATTCCAGTAATTACCCACCGGATTCAGCGTGATTTCATAACGGATGATATTCTACATATTGATTTTATGAATGTCATTATGGATGAGGTAATTAGAACTAAAGTTAAGATCGAACTTTTAGGAATACCTTTGGGTGTTAAAGAAGAGGGTGGTGTTTTGGTTCATAATCTACATGATGTTGAGATTGAATGTTTACCTGGGGATATTCCCACCAAATTCGAACTGGATGTTTCTGGTTTGAAAATTAACGAGTCTTTTCATGTTGCTGATATTAAGATTTCCTCCAAGGTAGAGATTATGGCTCCTCCGGATGAAATGGTGGTTCAGGTTTCAGCGCCAACTAAGGAAGAGGTTGAAGCTCCACCTGTTCTTACTCCAGAAGAAGCTGCTGCCGCCGCTAAGGCTGATGGTGCGGCTCCTGCTGAAGGTGAAGCGGTTCCTGCTGAGGGAAAACCTGTCGAAAGTAAAGGAAAGTCACCTGCCGAAGGAAAACCTGCCGCTGAGGGTAAAAAAGAAAAGAAATAGGCTGGATTAAGGAGTAAGTGATGGCTGAAGTTCCACTGCCAAGTGGTTTGCCTCCTGGAGCAAAGCCGATTAGCCCAATTCCGAATTCGCAAGCTGGTGGGGTTCGTGGCACACCCCCTAAAATTGCGCCAACCAGACCAGGGGAAATCGCCCCAACTCCTCAACCTGCGCCTCCGACAACCCCAACCACTATTCCAGCACCAAGACCGTCAATTGCCAGACAGTATACTGTTCAGGATTTACGTTCCTTCCTCTTGAATAGTCTTAAGATGAATCCTAGTACTGAAATGACTAATCTTGCCTCCCTCATGTTACAGAGAGGTTTAGAGCTTTCTCAGACAAATTTTACGGCTATTTTAAAAATGCTACAGGGCACTAATAAGTCTAAGCCAATGCAGGAAGCAGCGGTCCTTTTAATGATGAAGGGGATAGATTCACCGCAGGCGGCTAAGGTTTTAGGACAATACTTTGCTGAAAATCCCGGTTTGGCCTCGCAATTATTGGGTTTGCAGGAGGGTATTGGTAGTTTAGTTTCAGCTTTAGGTATGGGGAAGGGTTTGTTGGATGCCAGCCTTGTTTCTCAGCTGACTGGACTTTTGGCTCAGTTTGATGAATCTTTTCAAAAGTTGGCTAAAAAATCTTCTGGCGACAAATCTATTAATCGTGAAGAAGTCCTGAACAATATCCGGGCTTTAAAATCACTCTTAAAAGGTATTCAAGCTAAAGCCCCTAAAGGCAAACAAGATCAGGCTAAGGTTTTGGCTCAATCGCTGGCTAAGTTTCAAGCTAAATTAGACAGCGTGATGCAAAATCTTCTGGCTCAGGCAATTCTTTCCAATAAAGGACGATCTAATGTCAATTACCTTTATCATCAAATTCCCAATAGCATGACTAATCCCCCCAAAGATTTTGAGATTATTGTCAAAAGAGATGGGGAGGGGAAAAATTCACGAGTTGATCCTCGCAATACTCAAGTGGTCATGTCTTTAGAAACGGAAACCATGGGCAAGATAGTTGTTTCCATGGTGGTTAAAGATAAGAAGGTTTATCTGGTTTTTGTTTTTTCGGAAAAAGATTATGCCAATCAAGGTCGAGAAGCAATTGCCAAAGAGTATGGTGAGTTGGTGAAAAAGTTGGCAGGCAAAGATTATATGGTGACTGGTTATCAAGTCAAGAAAGATCCGGCGATGTGCAGCATTAAGCCCTATTTGATTCCGATGTTTCCAAAATTAGAAGATAGTTTAAAACGAATTGATTTGGAGGCGTAGGGCAGAGTATCAGGATATCAGGGGATCAGGAGAAATTATTTGATGGCAAAGATTAATGAACAGATCAAAGGGCCGGGAGAAGAAGGGCCAATCGATAAAGAATCCAGTACACCCAAAAAAAACAAAGCTGTTGTTGCTCTGCGTTATGATATCGAAAAGGATAAAGCTCCACTAGTCATTGCTTCCGGTCGTGGACCTGTTGCCGATGAAATCCTGCGCATTGCCGAAGATAATAAAATCCCTCTCTACGAGGATCCTGAATTAGCAAAATTACTTTCTAAGCTCGAATTAGATACGGAAATTCCTGCCGAACTATACACTCTTGTGGCCGAAGTCCTCTTCTTTGTTTACAAACTTGACCGCATGGCTCAAAAACGAGAGCGCATGGTTAAAAAGATCCAGGAAGAAGAGAAGAATAAGAAGCGGCCGTGAGATATACATCTTATTACATTATATATAATCAAGCAAAAATTCCACGTTGACTTTTGATTTTTATAATTCTATAATTGTTTCAAGATGACTGATCAAATCTTGGAGATCGGGGAAGCCGGCCTCGGGAGCACTGATGAAAAAGTCAGAAAGCTCATGGACAATATGGTTGGCTCAGAAGTCCCTGGCTATAGAAAGTCTGATGTAGTTGTCCGCTCTTTTGCCACCGAACTTAATACCGCTAATCAACGTCTCTCAGCCATGAAACCCCAGGTAGAAGGAACATTTTATAGCAATGTTCAGGGTGCCCTGGTGAAGACAGATAAAAAACTCGATTTAGCCTTGGGCTCAGATGGTTTTTTTGTTTTGTCCGGGCCATGGGGAGAAGGCTATACCCGTGATGGCAGGTTCCAATTAGATTATCAAGGCCGCTTGCTTTCTGCCGCCGGCAATTTCCCGGTGATGGGGAAAAATGGCCCAATTATTGTTACCCCTGGTGCTGATGTTGAATTTACTCAAAATGGAGAAATAAAAGTCGATGGGACTATCGTTGATACCGTTCGGGTGGTTAAACCGGAAGTTCCCGGTTCTCTTGATTCCTTAAATGGCAGTTTGTTTAGGGCTAAAAATGCTACGGCTATTTTTCTTGAGGTAGAGACTCCTCGAGTGATTCAAGGATATATTGAAGCATCTAATGTCAGTATTATTGATCAAATGATGGAAATGATTTACCTGGAAAAAGTTCATACTTTAAATACCAAAATTATTTCTACCCGTGATGCCAACTTGGCTCGGGCCATGGAATTAGGTAAAGCGTCACAATAAAAAGGAGGATCTAAAATGTTTCAACCGTTATATGTCGCGGCAACAGGCTTAAGTGCCATGGAAGACGAAATCTTAAATATTACCAGTAATTTGGCTAATGCTAAGACCGTGGCTTTTAAAAAAGGGCGAACAGAAATGGAAAGCCTTTTTTATATCCAAAAAAGTTTTAAGGATACGTTGCATGAGGAGATGACTGGTGCAGATGCCCTACCAGTTGATGTTGAATATGGCACCGGCGTTAGGGTGGCAGCCACCCCAAAGGATTTTTCTCAGGGATCAGTGGAAACAACCAGCAACTCTTTAGATTTGGCGATCAAGGGGGATGGTTTTTTTCAATTTAAAATGGCTGATGGTAGTTATGGCTATGGCCGAGCTGGCAATTTACACATTGATAATGATGGTAATTTGGTTGATCCTAATGGGAATCGGTTAGCTGCTGGAATAGTTTTTCCAGAGGGAACAACCTCTGTTTTGATTAATCCTGATGGCACTGTCTATGCTGCTGTTAATGGAGAGAGCACTTATGCCGAGCTTGGGCAGATTGGTTTGGCCCGTTTTCCTAATTCAGCCGGATTAAAAGCGTTGGGCCAGAATTTATTTCAAGAAACAGAATCATCAGGAATCGCAGCTGTGGGAACTGCCAATCAAGATGGTTACGGTTCGATTAATCAATTTGCTCTGGAACAATCAAATGTTGAAGTTATTTCCGAAATGATGCGGATGGTTATGGTCCAGCGAGTTTTTGATACTGTGACTAAAGCGGTTCAATCCTATGAAACCATGCTGACCAGCTTAGGAAAAATGAAACAATCATGATTTTAAAGCGGCTGGCAAAAATATTTTGCGGTTTTTTGTTGCTGGTCATTTTGTGGCAGCCGGCTGGGGCTGTTGAGTCGGCCGAGCAAAAGATAACTAATCTAATTAAGGATCAGGTCGTGACTGGATACCCGGCCTGGAAAAATTTAAAAATCGAAGTTGCCTATAAATTTACCGATAATATTTTTAAACAGCTAGATGCCCAGGGGTATGATTTGGGGTTCAAGATCACAGAGACTTCCCGAGAGATCAAACCGCTTGGTAATGTGATTTTTCCAATTGAAGTTTCCCTAAAGGAGACTACTCAGAAAATATTCATCAGAGCCAGAGTAGGGGTCTTTAATAATCTCGTTGTGGCTAAAAATACAGTCAAAAGGGGAGAGTCTTTGTCTTCTGAAAATCTAGCGGTTGAGGAGCGAGATATCGCCACGTTGCCGCAACAATATTATTCAAACATCAATGATCTCAAGAACAAAGAAGCTAAAATAACTATTCCTAGCAATAGTACCGTCTTTGACTGGATGGTAAAAAATGTCCCCTTGGTTCGGCGCGGAGAAAATGTTACTATTCGTGTTACTGCCCCTAATTTATTGGTTAAAAGTAGCGGTGTTTTCCTGGAAGACGGTTATTTGAATGAGAAGGTTAGAGTTAGAAAAAATGGCAGTAAGGATATCTTAGAAGGGATTTTAAAGTCGACAGGAGAAGTGGAGGTTAGACTGAGATGAATAACCAAGGAACAAGGAACAATATCCAAACAAATTCTATTTTCCAAATTCCAATTTCCAAATCGGTTATTAGGATTGGTGGTTTAGTTATTGTTGGGTTATTGTTACTTGGCTATTGTAGCTTGCCCGCTAGGGCCGACTCTATCTGGAACAAGGACAGTTCAACTCCTTACAGTACGAGGAAAGCTTATAAAGTTGGGGATATCGTCAACATTATAATCCTAGAAAGTACCTCGGCCCAAAACAAAGCCGGAACAACAACAGATGTTAAAGATGATTTGGGGGCTAAACTTACTCACACTTTACAGCGCTTGAGCCCAATTGTTGGAACCAATAATTCTGTAGCCGGTCAATGGTCCAATAAATATTCTGGCGATGGTAAAACTTCTCGCACCAGCAGTGTTCAGGCCAGAATTGCTGCCTGGGTGACCAATGTTTTGCCTAATGGTAATTTAGCGATTAAGGGAAAACATCAAGTTGGGGTTAATGACGAACTTCAGGAGATCACCATTGTTGGAGTTATTCGTCCTCAAGATATCAGTGGAGCTAACACCCTCTATTCATATCAAGTGGCCAATGCGTCTCTAACAGTTAAAGGCACCGGAACAGTTGCCGAAACCGAATCTCCCGGCTGGTTGACCAGAATGATAAATTGGATTTTTTAATGAAAAAGAAAATATTAAATATAACCCTCATCCCCGATGACGCTAATCACTCGTCCCCTTCTCCCAGAGGGAGAAGGGGTAATAATGTATTATTTTATTCAAAGTCCCCTCTCCCTTTGGGAGAGGGGAGGAAACATTGTGTTGGTGGGGTGAGGGCTTTGTTTTTTCTTTCTATTTTTGCTTTTTTATCTTTGATTTTATTTGACTCTTTGGCCTACGCGGCTTCTCCCTCAGTTCGCATCAAAGACATTGCTCATGTTCTAGAAGCTCGTGAAAATCAATTAATGGGCTTTGGTTTGGTGGTGGGCTTAAATAATTCCGGAGACAAGACACAAACTGGTTTTTCACAACAGGCTTTAACCAATCTTCTATCTCGTATGGGGATGGTTCCTCAGGGAATTGATTTTAAATCCAAGAACGTTGCGGCTGTTATGGTAACGGCAACCTTACCACCTTTTATTAAGCCGGGACAAAAGCTGGATGTAACTATTTCTTCTGTTGGAGATGCCAATTCTTTGCAAGGCGGAACATTACTAGTTACGCCTCTCCATGGTGTGGACGATAACGTTTACGCCGTTGCTCAGGGTAATCTTTTGGTTGGCCTTGATCCTTCAACCCCGAATGTTCCTTATTTAAAACACCGGCAGACAACTGTCGGGAGAATTCCTAATGGAGCCTTAGTGGAAAAAGAGGTGCCTGTTTCGATTGGCACAACAGGTTTTATAACAATTGTTTTAGACTCACCAGATTTTACTACTGCTAGTAGGGTAGAGAGTTCTCTTTTGGCTTTAGGCTTAGCCGCCGTTGCTACTGATGCGGCTGCAATTACTGTTCCTGTTGTTAAAGGGGAGAGCCTGGTTACCTTAGTTACTCAAATTGAAAATGCAACTGTAGTGCCGGATTCGATAGCTAAGATAATCATCAATGAAAGAACCGGCACAATTGTGGTTGGTGAAAATGTTAAAATAGCGCCAGTGGCGGTTTCTTATGCGGGTATTGATGTTGTGATTGGTGATATTAAGCTCTTTTCCGAAGGCAGTGATTACAACTATTCTGCTGATGAGATGCGTTACCAGGCTAGCTCGCAAGCTCGTATGAACAAGAGTCAGGGGATGTTGCGTGCAATTCCAGCCAGTCCAACGTTGTCCAACCTAGTGACAGCTTTAAATACTATTGGGGCTAGTCCCAGAGATTTAATCGCCATCATACAGGCCATGAAGAAAGTTGGGGCGATTAAAGCGGACTTGGAGGTTATTTGATCATGACAGCGCTCTCGCCAATCGAAAAGAATGCTGATTGGGAAAATTCAAATCGAGTTGAGATAGCCAAGCTTCAGGGTTTGGCGATGAGAAGGGGAGCAATTAATTCTTCCGGAAATGCTCCTGAAAGTGTCAAAGAACAATTTATGGCTATTTTTTATAAAGAATTGCTGAAAAAAGCTATTAAGATGCCGACTTTTGGTTCTGCAGATCAAAAAGAGTCTTTGTCGGCCGCGTATACTTCTGATATCTTGATTAACAAAATGGCTTTAGAGTTAGCCCAAAGCAAGTCTTTTTCTGCGGACAATTTTTTTCCCGATTCTCCAGTAATACCGAAAGGGACTAAATGAAAAAAGTTAAGAAAAACCCTAATCCTCAAACAAAAAAGAAGCAGGTACTCCCAAGATCAATTGAGCTTTATATGCCTTTGGTTCACTCGATTGCCTCGATGGTTTCCGGCAAGGGGTTGCCGCCCAATATTGAATATGACGATCTGGTTTCTGACGGCACAGTTGGCTTGATGAAGGCATGGGAAAATTTTGATCCTAAACGTGGGGTTAAGTTTGAAACTTATGCTTCATATCGGGTACGCGGAGAAATATTGGACGGTTTAAAAAATTACAATCCTGTTCCATATCGTGTGCAGGTTATGGTGCGTGACTTGGCCAAAAAGGGAGTTAAATCTGTTGTGGCTAAAAAAGGCCAAACAGAAGAAGAAGATGCCCTGCTGGAAAAGAAGGAACTTTCAGAGTCGGAATTTAAACAAGCTGTCAAAAGAATAAAGAAGATAGTTTCCGCTTCAGCCCTGATGTACCTCTTGTCTATTGAGGGAATGGCAGATGTTGGAGTGGAAGCTTCGGTGCCAACGGAAAGCACTCCTGATGCTGAAGCGGAATTTGAAGAATTAAAAGATCGAATTAGGATTATTGTTCGTGATCTGCCGCCTTTACAGAAGCGTGTGGTTGAGTTGTTTTTTAATCAGGGAATTAATCAAAAAACAATTGCCCAAAAGCTTAGGCTTTCGCGACCAAAGGTTTGCCGCACTATAACCAAGGTCTTGAAAGTGATTAGGGGGAAACTTAAACATGCCTAATTATACTCCGGTAGAATTGTTTGACGGCAGTTTTGATAAGTTGGAAAAGGCCATGGCGATTGTTACCAAGCGACAAGAAATCATTTCTAATAATATTGCCAACGCTAACACTCCCGGCTTTAAGCCGCTTGAGTTTAATGAAGAGTTGATGAAAGCGGTTGAGCGGGTTGATCGCTCGAAAGTGGTTTTGGAAGATGAAATGGCTGCTTTAACAGAAAATTCGGTCAAATATTCATCTTATGTGAAACTGCTTTCTTCCAGAATTAGTATTTTAAAAACAATTGCGTCTCAAGGCAAGAGGTGATTTAAATGAGTTTAACGCAGGCAATGGCCGTTAATTTATCAGGAATTGAAGCCGAAAGGATAGCGCTAGAACTTATTGCCTCTAATCTGGCAAATATCAACACGACCAGGACTGCAAATGGCGGGCCTTATCGTCGCAAAATCCCGGTTTTTTCCGAGGTCTCGGCTCCATCATTTTCTGATGAGTTAGCCAATGCAAAACGTAAAGTTTTTGGTGCAGGGGTTGAAATGACTGATATTGTTGAAGATACCAGCCCTTTCCCCAGGGTGTACAATCCTGGTCATCCCGACGCTGATGTCAGTGGTTTTGTTAGATTGCCTAACGTTAATTTGTCCAAAGAAATGGTGGACCAGATTTATGCTTCTAGACTCTATGAAGCTAACATTACGGCTTTTAATGCAACAAAGAAAATGATGCAAGACACGCTGCAGATTCAATAAGGGGGGATTAATTATGGCCGAGCAAATTACACCAGTTAATAATCAAGATAGATTAGCTCAGTTGCTTGGCGATGATTTCTTGGCTGAAGCTCCTTCGGCCACCCGTTCGGCTGCGGCAGCTGATCCCTCAGCCGGAGTTACTTTTTCCGGCAATATTTTTGACGACTTTTTATCTAAAGCAGTTGATGCTTTGGAGGGTGTTAGCCAAACCGAATTTCACACCAATGAAATGATTGCCAAGTATTTGCGTGGTGAAGTTGAGCTGCATGAAGTTATGACTGCTCAAGCCAAACTGGGGGTGCAGGTTCAGTTTGCGGTTACCATGATTACGTCTGTAGTTAGTACGTTTAAAGAAATTACTCAAATGCAAGTTTAGTTATAAAGGAAAAAAATGGCAGAAGAAGCACAAGCAGGTTTTGATATCAGAAGAACATTAATGTTGGCTGGGGTAGGGGTTGTCCTCCTTTTTGCTTTGCTCTTCTTTTTCTTTCGTGGTTGTGCTAGCGGCGGTGGCAATGGTTATACGGTAATTTATTCCGATTTAGATTTAAAAGATGCGGCTAATGCGATTGCTTTACTTAAGAAAAACAGTATCCCTTACAAGATCAAAGATCAGGGTAAAAGCATTTCTGTTCCCAAGGAAAGTGCTGATCAGGCTCGTCTGAGCTTGGCAGAGAAAAACTTGCCTGCTGGCGGAGTTGTTGGTTGGGAAATTTTTGACGAGTCAAAGCTGGGGGCGACTGATTTTGACCGCCGCATCCAACTGATTAGGGCGATCTCGGGCGAATTATCCAGAACCATCAAGCGAATTGAGGGGGTAGAAAATGCCCGGGTCCAGATAGTTATTCCTGAAACTCGATTATTTGCTACCGAAGCGCCTCCTGTAACCGCTTCGGTTATGTTGCGATTGAGTCCCGGGTTCTCTTTAAGTCCGGCCAAGATTAACGGCATAGTCCATTTGGTGGCAAGCAGTGTCGAGAATCTTCAAACCCAGAATGTAATTGTGATCGATGATAGTGGTAGGATTTTGACTGCGGCCGGAAGAGCCTCTTATTCGGAGCAAATAATTTTCTCTTCTCCGGAGACTTTTGTTTCTATTCAGGAAGAAGTAACTCCGACTTTTATTACCATTGAGGCCGTTGAAAGTGAGATCTCTACTACAGAAGAAGTTACTTCGGAAGTCTCTTCTGCAGATGGAGTTACCATGGTAACGTCCCCGGCAGCTTTAAGTGTAGAGGAAAAAATTATGCTTAGGGTTAAAGCGAAAAAAGAATTGGAACAGGATTTGGCTGGCAAAGCCCAAGAAATATTGAATCGTTTTTATCCACCACAGAGTAGTATCGTTAAGGTTAATGTTGCTTTCAATATTACTGGAGAGGGCAAGGTTGTTAAGGAAGAAAAGTTTAAGCTGGATAAACTAAGTATTGTTATTTTAATCGACAATCGAGTTGATTTAAAGCCCGAACTCAAACAATCAACTTTTAAAGCAGTGGCGGCAGTAATTGGTTATGATAGCAAACGTGGAGATAAGATTGTTTTGCAAAAGGTCCCTTTTCATTTGGCGACCCCTTCGCCGGATGCTGTCAAGGGAGAGATCGATCGGGTCTTTCCTGTTGAGAAAGGCCCTGACAAAAAACCATTGTTCTTCTTGGCTTGGTTGAGTAATGTTTTATGGTTGATTGTTGGTGGCCTGATAATTATTTTTGTCCTGGTTGTTTATAGAATGTTTAAACGCAAAACGACCGTTACTGCCATTGAATCGATTCCAGAATCAGTTAGACCGCAAGCTCCGCCAGTTAAAAGCTCTGCCCTTGAGGGTGTAAAGTCAATGGTAGCAGAAAACCCTCAGGCCGTGGCTGATTTGCTTAAGGGTTGGTTGAGCGATGACAAACAATAATCGGTAACAGGAAAATAAAATGCCTTTAACTGGCAGAGAAAAAGCAACAATATTTTTATCGATTTTAGGGGCGGAGGCCTCTTCCAGGGTTTTGCGTTATCTCCCGGATGAACTGGCTGATTTAATTGCTGCTGGGATTAATCATTTACCGGCCCCTTCGCCTGATGCTTTGGCAGAAGTTCTAAATGAATTTAAGAGCCATTTAGCCTTGGCCGATAAGCCAGCTGTTCCTCGGATTGAAGGAAAACCAGTTCCACCGCCACAACCAAAGAAAAATTATGCGATTCTAATGTATGAAAGACCGCAAACGGTTGCCTTTTTGCTCTCCTTGATGCCAAAAGAACAGCGGCAGGACGTGCTCATGGCTTTGCCCAGAGAAAAGGCTGTGATTGAAGAGATGCTTAATAATTTAAGACCGAACCATTTGGCAATAAAGATTGGAGCCAAATTAAAAAATCAATTTGGGGAAAAGTTATTTTAAATGGGTTTAATTAAGAAAGATCAAATTGAAGAGACTGGCACAATAACGATTGAAAAACCTACTGAGGTTATTATTAATCCCGAACCTAAGAAAGTTATCTCGGCAAGCGTCTCTCTGGATTCCCCCTTACCTCAAGTGGAAGACAATATTCCCAAAGCGAAGACTGAGGCGCAGAAAATCATTGAAAAAGCTAGAAGCCAAGCTGAGGCGGTTTTTAGAGAAGCTAAGGTTACGGGACAAGCAGAGGGCAAAGCAGAGGTCTCTGTTCGTCTTAAAGAAGCTTTAGACACTTTGAATCAGGCAGTTAAAGAGCGTAAAGAGATTATTAAAGACTCAGAAAATGAGATTCTCAGACTGGCTCTTAAAGTTGCCGAGCAAATTGTCAAATCTGAAGTTTCTTTGCATCGCGATGTTTGTTTAAATATAGTTACTGAGGCAATTGCTCGGGTTTCGGATCGTGAGCAAATTATTGTTAGGGTCAACAGAGAAGATTCTGAGTATTTAAAGCGTTATAAAGACCGTTTAGCTGGTATGCTTGATGGAGTAAAAAGCTTTTCTATCTTGGAAGATTCTAACATTGAAACAGGTGGTTGTGTGATTGAAACCAATCTCGGGTTTGTTGACGCCAAAATATCTACGAAAATTAAATCCATTGAAGAAGTTCTTCTGAAAGCTGCTAAAGAAGAGCCTAGGCCTGAGTCTGCCCAAGAAATTAATAACCCCAATGAAGATTGATTTTGACAAATACCACAAAGCTGTTGATCGAGCAGAGCTAGTCAAAGTAATTGGTAAGGTTGTTCAGGTGGTTGGTTTAATTATTGAAGCTCAGGTTGGTGGGGTATCGGTCGGAGACTTATGCTCTATTAGGATTGAGAAAGAAAATCGTTTGGCTTATGCTGAAGTTGTCGGTTTTAGGGAAAAAAATGTTTTATTAATGCCGCTCGGTTCCACCTCTGGAATTTCTCCTGGGGCACAAGTTGTTGCTGCCGGAAAGCCTTTAACTGTCACAGTAGGTCAAGACTTATTGGGCAGGGTTTTGGGTGGTTTGGGAGAGCCTATTGATGGCAAGGGACCCTTGCAAGGAGAGGAACAGTATCCACTTGATGCTGAGCCGCCTGATCCAGTTAAACGTCCTCGAGTCAATGAAATCCTGAAGGTCAGAGTTAGAGCAATTGATGGTCTGTTAACTGTTGGACAAGGCCAGAGAATTGGGATTTTTGCCGGTTCCGGGGTAGGAAAATCAACTCTAATGGGTATGATTGCCAGAAATTCCGAGGCAGATATTAACGTAATTTCCCTGGTTGGTGAGCGGGGCAGGGAAGTGCGTGATTTTATTGAAGAGTCTCTGGGTGAAGAAGGTTTAAAGCGTTCTGTTGTTATTGTTGCGACCTCTGATAAACCGCCACTAATCCGGTTAAAAGCCGCTTTTGTGGCTACGGCGATTGCCGAGTATTTTCGCAATCAAGATAAAAAAGTTATCCTAATGATGGACTCGGTAACTCGTTTTGCCATGGCTCAGAGAGAAATTGGCTTAGCTGCTGGTGAACCTCCGACCACAAAAGGCTATACTCCTTCTGTTTTTGCATTAATGCCCAGATTGATGGAACGTTCCGGAACATCTGTTCGGGGTAGTATTACGGCTTTTTACACAATCTTAGTTGAAGGTGATGACTTTAACGAACCGATCGCTGACCATTCTCGGTCAATCCTGGATGGCCATATTATGCTTTCCCGTGCCCTGGCGGCACGCAACCATTATCCGGCCATTGATGTGCCTCACAGTGTTTCCCGGTTAATGACCAGCTTGGTTTCTGATGAACAAAAAGCAGCGGCAGGAAAATTACGTGAGGTTTTATCTCGTTATGCCGAAGCCGAAGATTTGATTAACATTGGTGCTTATGTTAAAGGGAGCAACCCTAAAATAGATTATGCGATTTCCAAAATTGATCAGGTTAATAATCTCTTAAAGCAGGGGACTTTTGAAAAAGTAGAGTATGAGGTAACGGAGAAGAAGTTGGTGGGGATATTTCAGTAATAAGTAGTTTGGTAGTTGGTAGTACTGTAGTGCAGGGGGAAAGATAAATGGCTAAACCAAAACCAGGTAAGAAATTTAAATATGACTTGCAGACTGTTTTGAAAGTGCGGGAAATTAAAGAAAAGAAAGAGCAGGAACAGTTTGCCAGAAAGCAACGCAAGTTATTTGAAGAACAGAAAAAAGAAGAAGATATAAAAGATAACAAGTTAAACAAAGAAGATGATTTGCGCGGGGTTTTTGAAAAGGGGCCCATTACTGATTTTACCAAGGTCTTAACTCGCAAGGCCCATTTGGAAGTCTTAAAAGATGATCTGGAAAAACAAGTGGAGAAGGTGATTGAGGCCGGTAAACTTCTTGAGGAACAGAGGGCTAAGTTAATTATTTCCATGAAAGACCGCAAAGTTATGGAAAAGCATAAAGAAAAGAAACTGGTGGAGTATGATAAATTGATGCTTGATCTTGAAACCAAATTCCTCGACGAAATCGCTACCCAACGGTTTATAAGGGTTAAGAGAATTGATAAGGAAAGAGAAGAGAAGTAGACTACTTAGCGGCCTTAACAGCTTTAACAGCCTTAATAACTTTACCGCCTTTAATACACTTGGTGCAAACAGCCTTCTTTCTCTTTTTCCCTTCAACGAGGATATTGATATTCTGTAGGTTAGGCAGCCACATCCGTTTGGTGTGACGTTTGCTGTGAGAGACATTATTGCCGCTCTTAGAATTCTTTCCGCAGATAAAACATCGTTTACTCATAACCTGAAAATTATAACACAAATTATGCTAAAATGGCAATGTTTAGGGGGAGGGTTACATTGTCAAATTGCTAAATTGTTGCTGAACAACAACAATGTAACCATTACAATTTAACTATGAATGATAAACGACTAGACACCCCAATCCAATATCTCAAAGGTGTAGGGCCAAAGCTGGCGAAGGTTTTAAAAAAAGTCGGTTTGGAAACTGTTGAAGATATCCTTTACTTTGTACCCAGAGAATACGAAGACCGCACCCAGATTGTTCCCCTAGGTAAGGTTCAACCTGCAGATTTCGTTATAGTTAAGGGGCTGGTTGCTTCTGTTAATAATCAGAATACTCGTGGTCGTTTCTCTGTCCTAAAAGTTCGGCTTGAAGATCGTAGTGGCTATATTGAAGCGGTCTGGTTTAACCAGCCATATCTGTCTGGATTATTCAGTCACGGGATGAAGTTGATTGTTTCCGGTCGAGTGGAAATGTCTGAATATAGCGGCACTATGCAGTTGGTCGTACGTGAGTTTGAGATTGATCTCGGCGAGGATTTAAAGTTTGTTCCACGTTATCCCTTAACAAAGGGACTTTACCCTAAGAAAATTAGGGAAATTGTTAAGACGGCAGTTAATGATTATCTCAAAGAGATTCCCGACTTACTCCCCGAAGAAATTAAAACGAAATATGCTTTGCTCGATATTGAAAAAGCCATTAAGAAGCTGCACTTTCCTGATAATCTTGCCGAGGTAGAACCGGCCCATAAAAGATTGGCCTTTGATGATTTTTTTGTTTTTCAGCTTGGTTTGCTGCTACGGCGCAAGAAAACAAAAAAAACACCAGGAATAGCTTTTGAAATTGACCAAACTAATTTAGATCTGTTTACTAACCAACTTCCCTTTGAACTAACAAAAGCCCAACAAAGAGTCTTGTCGGAGATTTTAGCTGATATGAAGGGCAAGCACCCTATGAGCCGTTTGATTCAAGGGGATGTAGGCTCAGGAAAGACGATTGTAGCAACGATTGCTGCCTTAGCTGCCATTCAAAATGGTTATCAAGTGGCAATTATGGCGCCAACGGAGATCTTAGCTCAGCAACACTATACCAAGGTTGCCGATTTTCTTAGCGGACAAAATGTCAGGGTGAAGCTATTGACTGGAACAACGCAAAGAAAAGAACAGGTTAGCGAAACCGCCGAGTGGAATTTACTAATTGGCACACATGCTTTAATAGAAGAAAAAGTTCAATTTGAAAAATTAGGTTTAGTGATTATTGATGAGCAGCATCGGTTTGGGGTTTTGCAGAGAGCCAAGCTTAAACAAAAAGCCTGTCTGCTCGCCTCGCGGCGAAGCGGGCCGGCAGGCAGGGATTTTAATCCGGATATTATCTTTATGACCGCAACTCCAATCCCTCGTTCACTAGCGTTTACTCTTTATGGGGATTTGGACCGTTCCATTATTGATGAAATGCCGCCTGGCCGGACACCAATTAAAACCAACTATGTACCTAAAAGTAAGCGCAAGAGTTCTTATGGTTTTATGCGCAAGGAAATAGAGCAGGGGAGGCAGATATTTATTGTTTGTCCGTTGGTGGAAGAGTCGGAGAAATTAGACCTAAAAGCTGCTATGGAAGAAGCCGTACGATTACAAGAAGATATTTTTCCTGACTATAAAGTTGGTTTATTGCATGGTCGTTTGAAGGGGGAAGAAAAAGAGCGGATTATGAATGAATTTAAGGCAGGGAAACTTCATATCCTGGTTTCCACTACTGTGATTGAAGTTGGTATTGATATTCCTAACGCTAGTGTGATGGTTGTAGAGCATGCCGAGCGTTTTGGGTTGTCTCAACTCCACCAGTTAAGAGGGCGAATTGGTCGAGGGGTGGATCAGTCCTATTGTTTTCTTTTTGGTGATCCTAAGACCGAAGAGGCCAAAGAGAGAGTTAAAGCCATGGTTGAATCAACTGATGGTTTTCATATTGCTGAAGTTGATCTCCGCCTTCGTGGGCCGGGAGACTTTCTTGGTGTGCGTCAATCCGGTCTGCCCAGCTTTCGTGTGGCTGATATTATCAAAGACGAAGAGATTTTAAGAGAAGCTCGCCAAGCGGCTAAAGAATTGTTAAAAGCTGATCCAACTTTGAAAGCTGAAGAACACCAATTACTAAAAGAATCAATTAAGTCGATGTATGGCAAGTTTTTGGGGTATTAAAATTGCTGTAGGTAGACTGTGCTGTTGTCATGTCCTTGTACTTGAGTCGGCAATTCTTGTCTTAAAGCTTCAACCTGATCTTTTGCAGATCCGCTTAGAAGCATTAACCGATTAAGGATATCTGCCTTATCATAACCATCTGAAGCTAAAATAAAGGTGTCGCCATTTTCAATTTCTGTTTCAGCCGATTCGAAAAATCTGGGTTCTTCCGATCTTAAATTGTAAGGGCCAAGAAGTGTGCTGATAGAATCGCCTATTGTTTTCATTCTAGTAAATCCACTTGTGTGTGCAAATTGAATAAATAAATCGGCTTCAAAAGGTGGGGTTGTTTGTCTTTGCTCCCATTCACCTTCGTCTATTCCCCATGAGGTAGCAGTTCTAGCTGAGTTTTGACCGCGCCAAACAGAGTTAACTACAAAGTTGTGGTCCAATGTGATCAATTGAATTGTAGAAGTAGATCCTTTTAGGTAACCGCGTACATCCCCATTCCAATAAGTAATCAATTTGTTGTCAAGTCTGATGCCCAAAGCAAAACAACACCCCATGTCTACGGGAACACCCTTTTGTTTTAAAAATAACATCATGCCGGCTTCCTCGTTTGGCTCTAAATCTGGATCTAGTGCAACAGCCTCTCTGAATTTATTATAAGCAACTAGAAATTTACAGGCATCTTTTTTTGTTATGATGGTTCCTTGTTCTCTATAAAGAACTTCAATAGCATGTTCAATAATGTAATCTATAATTGCCTGATTAGCTGCTTTGATGGCTTTTTCAATGTTTTTTCTTAATCTTGTTTCTCTGTTTATACTGGTATCAATTTTAGCTAATTCTTGAGCCGCTAATCTAGCAGCAATGGCTCCACCGCTATGTCCTCCCATACCATCAATTACTGCCCCGCCTTTATCGTTGGGAAATACTATAGTAGCATCTTGTTGTTCTTTTCTTCCCATGATAGCGGTACTAACTGCGCTAGTTTTGCTAGCTGATTCCGCTATTTTTTCATCTGCCATGATAATTGTCCCAGCGGGGGCAAGCAAACCTAGTCTTTGTAAGGCTAAACGAGCATAGGTTTCTCCAGCGAGCAAACGTAGCATTTTGGGGGTTGCTATTAATGCATTCCCTTTAAATCGTCGAGCAACTATTGCTCGGTTTCTTCTTGTGTTAGGAAAACCTTTTTGTTCTAAATATTGCCTTACTTGAGGACGTATTGGTAAAATTGCTGCATCGGTAACAATTAACATTTATTAATTCCTTTTTTTAGTTTTAAACTGCTTGTGTAACCCTTAGTCATCTAAGGATATATCGCTTTATTTCCTTTTGAATTTCAGTTTTCGGGAAAATAATTTAAACTTTTTCTTGATGAATGCTATAATTCAAAAATGCGTGTAATTGCTGGTTCTGCCAAAGGTAAAAAATTAAAAGTTCCTAAAAGCAATATCCGCCCGCTTTCCGATCAAGCCAAAGAGGGGCTTTTTAATATTCTCCAGCCCAGAATTGCTGATTCATACTTCCTGGATTTATTTTCAGGAACCGGTTCAGTTGCTATTGAGGCCTTATCCAGGGGAGCGACCCTTTCCATCCTTGTTGAATTGGATAGAAAACATGTGCAGGTTATCAGGGAGAATTTGGCACACTGTATTTGTGAGGATCGGGCGGAAATCTATGCTTTGGATGTTTTAGCAGCCATTAAAATACTCAAGAGAAAAGAGGCAAAGTTTGATATAATATTCCTAGGGGCGCCATACGGTAATCCGAGCCTAGAAAAGGCTCTCGAAGAGTTGGCCGATGGTGTTTTATTAAAAGAAAATGGCTTAGTAATTGCCGAATGTCGCTTTAAGCATGACTTAGCCCCCGATTTTGGTAAGTTGACTGTTAAACGGACTGTTCGATATGGGGATACGGTATTAACATTTTATGAAAGTAGCAATATACCCGGGTAGTTTTGACCCTGTAACTAATGGTCATGTAGATATAATCAAACGCGCTGCCAAACTTTTTGGCCGGGTTATTGTGGCAGTGATTGGTAATCCGGGGAAAAATCCTCAATTTACTTTGCTTGAGCGTGTCCAGATGCTTAAAGCCTCTCTTCAAGGGGTAAAAAATGTTCAGGTTGATAGCTTTGATGGTCTTTTAGTTGATTACGCCAAAAAGAAAAAGGCTAAAACCATTGTGCGTGGTTTGCGGGCAGTCTCTGACTTTGATTATGAATTTCAGATGGCTTTAACTAATCGTAAAATGGCCAAAGATATTGAAACTGTTTTTCTGATGACCGATTATAAATATTCTTATCTTTCTTCAAGTTTTGTCAAACAAATTGCCGGACTTGGTGGGGATGTGGGGGAGTTGGTGCCAAAGGCAGTAGCTTTGGCTCTTAAATAGTGACAAATGCTAAATGAGAATAGAGTAATGCGATATGCGAATTTATTTTTATTCACATTACCCATTACGCATTACCAATTACTTTTGGTTTAATTTAGTTGTATAAGGAGGTTAGCTATGGAAGCATTAGGTTTATTAGATACATTAGAATCGATGATTTTGGATGGAACTAAAATCCCTTTGACTAAGAGAATCTTAATTAATGAGGAGCAGATTTTGGCTCTGATTGACAAATTGAGATTAGTGATCCAAGGCGGAGAAGGCTTGGCCAAGGGAGCAATTGCTTCAAAGACCGGAGTTACAGTTAATCCGCAAAGAGGAGCTGCTTTTGAACAAGAAAGAGCCAAACAGGCTGATGTTACAACTGATCTAGAAGGTGTTTCTTCTCGAGAGGAGGCCAAGTCGGTGGAAATCTTACAGCAGGCATATCAGATGGCCAAGGAGATAAGGGAAGGGGCAGATAAATATGCTGATGAGGTTTTGGCTAATTTAGAAGCTACTTCAACCAGGGTTTTGCGCACTGTTAAGGCTGGCCGGGAAAGATTGGTTAAAAAATAATGAAAAGAGCAGATGGTCGTTCAGTTAAAAGTTTACGTCCGGTAATCATCACCAGAAACTTTTTAAAATATCCCGAAGGGTCTGTCTTGATTGAGATGGGCAATACAAAAGTTATTTGTACTGCTTCTGTGGTTGACAAAGTTCCGCCCTTTAAAAAAAATAGTGGTTCCGGCTGGGTAACAGCCGAATATGCCATGTTGCCCAGGGCTACTAATCAGCGTTCTAATCGTGATAATGCTTATGGTCACGCTAAGGGGAGAACCCATGAGATACAACGTTTGATCGGGCGATCCCTGCGAGCGGTGACGGATCTAAATAAATTAGGTGAGCGGACAATTCACATTGATTGTGATGTTATCCAGGCAGATGGAGGGACCAGAACAGCCTCAATTACCGGTGCGTTTGTTGCCCTTAAGGATGCTATTGCTTTTCTGCGCAAAGAACGAAAGCTCAATGTTGACCCTATTTCCGAATATGTGGCGGCAATTAGCGTTGGGGTTGTGAAAGGAATTCCTTTACTGGATTTGGCTTATTGTGAAGATGTGGATGCCGATGTTGATATGAATGTGGTGATGACTGAGTCGGGAAAGTTTATAGAAGTTCAAGGCACGGCTGAGCACGAGCCCTTTTCCAAGGAGTTATTGGATCAAATGCTTGATCTGTCCAAAGATGGTATCGCTCAATTAATCAAGAAACAAAGAGGGCTTTTTAAAAAATGAATAAAGAAAAAAAATTAAAAGGAATTATTTTGGCTGGTGGTACAGGTTCTCGTCTTTTTCCTCTGACTAAAGTTACTAACAAGCATCTGCTTCCTGTTGCCAGAAAACCGATGATTTTTCATCCGATTGAAAAGCTGGTTGAAATTGGGGTTAAAGATATTTTAATTGTTACCGGTGTGGATCATCTGGGGGATATTGTTAGTTTGTTAGGGAGCGGAAAAGATTTTGGCTGCCATTTTACCTATAAAGTTCAAGATGAGGCTGGAGGAATTGCGCAAGCGTTGGCTTTGGCGGAAAACTTTATTGGACACGATTTAATGGCAGTTATCCTAGGCGATAATATTTTTGAAGATAATTTAAAGCCCTTTGCCGAAGCTTTTGCTAACCAAGCCAAAGGGGCCAGGGTTTTACTTAAAGAAGTTTCTGATCCGCAGCGTTTTGGCGTAGTTGAATTAAAGGGCCGGAAAATTATTTCCATTGAGGAAAAACCTAAAAAACCCAAAAGTGCTTTTGCTGTTACCGGAATCTATTTTTATGATCACCAGGTTTTTAAAATTATTCAGGGGCTTAAGCCCTCTGCTCGCGGAGAGTTTGAGATATCCGATGTCAATCGGGCTTATTTAAAGAAAAAAGAGCTCTTTTATGATCTTTTAAGCGGCTGGTGGACTGATGCCGGGACTTTTGAATCTTTGGAACGAGCCTCTTTACTAAAAGAAGGGAAGATTCAGTTATGAAGCTATTAGTTACCGGTGGTGCTGGTTTTATTGGCAGTAACTTTATTCGCTTTATTCTCTCCAAATATCCTCAAGATGAAATAATTAACTTTGATAAACTGACCTATGCCGGCAATCTTGAGAATCTTAAAGATATTGAAGGGGATCTACGGTATAAATTTTTTAAAGGTGATATTTGTGACCCTCAAGCAGTAGAAAAGGCTCTTGGCTTAGTTGACCAGGTAGATGCAATTGTTAATTTTGCGGCCGAGAGTCATGTGGATCGTTCAATCTTAGCTGCTGGTGATTTTGTGCGTACCGATGTTTTTGGTACTTATGTTTTGCTGGAGGCCGTTAAAAAATTCAAAATAAAACGTTATTTGCATATCTCAACTGATGAGGTTTATGGCAGTATTGATCAGGGTTCGTTTACTGAAGAATCCACCCTTAAACCAAATTCGCCTTATTCGGCTTCGAAAGCCGGGGGAGATTTACTGGTTCGTTCTTATTTTAAAACCCATGGTCTGCCGGTTTTAATTACTCGCTCCTCAAACAATTATGGACCTTATCAATATCCGGAAAAGATTATTCCACTTTTTATTACTAATGCTTTGCAAAAGCAGCAGCTGCCACTTTATGGTGACGGTAAAAATGTTCGTGATTGGCTTTATGTGGTAGATAATTGTGAGGCGGTTGATCTGGTTTTGCGGCAGGGCAAACTGGGCGAGGTTTATAATATTGGCGGGGAAAGTGAGCGTCAAAATATTGAGGTGACTAAAATAATCTTAAAAGAACTAGGTTTGTCTGAGGAACTTATCAAGTATGTTGACGATCGTCTCGGTCATGACCGCCGCTATTCTATCGATTGTTCCAAAGTTAAAAAACTAGGTTGGCAGCCAAAAACAGTTTTTGAGCAAGGGTTAATTGAGACAGTGCGTTGGTATCAGGCTAACCGACAGTGGTGGGAGAAGCTGAAGACAAAATAGAATGAGTGTAACCAAAAGAATCGCCAAAAATTTCTCCTGGCTTTTATTGGGCAGTGTTATTGCCGGGGTTTTAAATTTTTTAGTCACGGTTTATCTCGCCAGGGTTTTACAAGCGGCTGCTTTTGGCTTGTTTTATTTTGCCAAGGCATTTTTGGCCTATCTGGTTCTTTTTGTTGATTCTGGTTTGTCTATTTATGGCACGCGCGAGATTGCTCAACATAAAGATCAGTCTGGCCGAATTGCCGCTAACATTTTTGCCCTTAGACTTATTCTGGCGGTTGGCTTAATTGTCCTATCTTTGTTGGCACTTAACTTTTTACCTATTTCCAATCAACTACGGCTCTTATTTGTTTTGACCTTCCTTTTTATCTTTTACCGTGCCTTGAATGCTGATTGGGTTTTCCAAGGCTTAGAAAAGATGCAATATATAGCTTGGGCCAAAGTTGCCTTTTCAAGTTTGGTTTTCATTTTAGTCATTTTGTTTGTTAGAGATCCTAGCGATTTATTGGTAGTGCCTTTGATTCAATTTGTTATTGGATTATTAGTTGCCCTTATTTTTATCTTTTTCTTGCTTCGAGGGTTGGTTAGTTTTCGTTGGGATTATTTTACTCCTCGAACCTGGGGAAGTTCTTTTTTGCTAGCTTTACCTTTGGGCGCTTCCGTTATTATGATGCAGATTTATGGCAACTTAGATACATTGATGTTGGGCTTTATTTCGAGTCCAGCAATGGTTGGATATTATAATGCAGCTTATCAGATCTTTTTTGTTTTTGCCGGATCCTTTGGTTTATGGCAAATAGCTGTTCTGCCTGTTGTCGCTAAACGGATAAACATTGATAAAGGCAGGACAATAGTTTTTCTGGAAAAATATATCAAACTAACTATTGTTGTTGTGGTTCCTGTTGTTGTTTTTGTTGTTCTGACTGCACCAATTATTATTACTTTGATCTATGGTCCTGCTTATGCTCCAGCTGGCCTAGCACTACAAATCTTAATTTGGGTTTTAATTCCACTTACTTTGGGAACAACTTTTGGGGGGCTAGTCCTGATCCCAGCAGGACTTTTTAATTGTTTTTTTTCGGCAGTAGCTTTTGGTGCAGTAGTAAATATATTTTTAAATTTTTTACTGATTCCTTACTATGGTTTTGTTGGGGCAGCAATTGCTACGATAATGGCTGAGTCAGTCGCTGGCTTGATTGCCCTTCATTATTCCAAACAGGTACTAAATATAAACTTTGTATGGCCTCTAGCAAAGGTGATTCTGTTTTCCCTGCTGGCTGGTATTACTTTCTATTTGTCTGCTTCATTGTTAAAGCCATTAAGTAATAGTTTCCGTATTGTTCTCTCTTCGGTATCTTTTGCGATTGTTTATTTGCTTCTTTTGTGGCTAACTGAAAAAGACTTTATCCTCGATTTTATTGAGGAAATCTTAAGCAATAAGGACGAAATCAATGCAGCAACAACATAACCAAAAGATTTTGCTTTCTATCTGTATTCCTACTTATGACCATAGTGCATATCTCAAGGAAGCTATTGATACTGTGTTTAAGCAAGTTGATGAAGTGAATCGAGAATGTTTAGAACTTGTCATTAACGATAATGGTTCTACCGATGAAACCGCGACAGTGATCCTGTCTTTAAAAGCAAAAGCGCCAATTCCAATTATTGCCGGCCGTAATAGTAAAAATCTTGGCTATGATCTTAACTGTTTGAAAGTGGTTGAATTGGCTCGAGGGCAGTATTGTTGGTTGTTGGGTGATGATGACCAGATTCTTCCTGGTGCTATCAATCATGTCTTGGCACAAATTAAGGGAAATCCTCAGGTTGATGTTTTTATGGGTAATAAAGAAGATTTTGATGTTAGTTTCTCCAAACCGATGAAATTTCGACCACTATTTAATATTTCAGGTGATAGGCTTTTTGATTTTAACCATGTTAAGGTGGATGAATACTTCAAAATTAGCAAGAAGTTGATTTGTTTCTTTAATTTTATTTCAATTCTGATTTTTAAGAGAGCTAGTTGGCAGTCTGTTCAAGGTAGGGAGAAGTTTATTGGTTCAAAGTATATTCATGTTTATATGATTATGGCTCTGTTATGGAAGGATCGTAGGGGGATTTTAAAAAATATACCAGATAAAATTGTTGGGCGGCGGTGGGGGAGTGACAGAGTAACGGCAATTGTGGAGCGCTTAAAAGAAGATGTTGGTTTTTATGATTCGCTGGCCAGGAATATTTTTAAAAATAATCAGAGATATATTAGAAGGCTTAATAGTTTGGTGCTTAAAAATGATGGCTTTTCTTGGGCTGTTAGGGCTAGGAATGTAGCTGGGTTTGGGTTTTATGCCGATGTTTTTCCCTTCTTGTTAAAACGTTTTTGGAGTTATCCTTTGTTTTGGTTTAAAATTGTACCTTTGTTGTTTCTTCCTGTAACTTTGTTAAAGGTGATTAGGTGGATGTATCGACGAGTTGTGAAGGGAGAAAATGTGAACTGGTCGGACATTCTCCAAAATTAAAATAGGGTAAAATATTATGACAAAAATAGAACAAAAAAAGTTTCCTGATCCAAAGAAAGAAATAACTGAGATGTTGGCGGTTTTTAAAAATCAGGATCAATGGCCACATCTTGCTTCCGAATTGGGACTTAAACGTTATATTAAAATGGCTGATCAGCTGGCTAGAAATTTGCCGCCTGGAAAAATTCTTGATTGGGGTGCCGGTTGTGGCCAGATGAGTTATCTTTTGAAGAATCGTGGTTTTGAGGTTGTTAGCTATGATATTGATCCTGAAGAGAGGCCCCTTCTTAAGTTAATTAATCAAACAATAACTATTGGCTCTGATCCCGTTAACTTGCCATTTCCAGACGCTTCTTTTGATGCGGTGTTATCATCAGGTGTCCTGGAGCATGTTGCAGATGCAGACGCTTCTCTTAAGGAAGTTTTTCGGGTTTTAAAAAAACAAGGCTATTTCTCTATTTATATGCTGCCTAATAAGTATTCTTATATTGAGTTTATTTCCGATCGAATAGGGAGAGGAGATCACCCGGTTAAGTATTCACTTCCTGAAATTAAAACTTTTCTTAATCGGCAAGGCTTTGAGGTTTTATCAACTGGCTACCAAAACTTTTTCCCCTATAATTTAAAAGGTTTTCCTAGGATTATTAGGCAGCTTTATCACTTGTTGGATAAATTTATTGGTCCTTTGGATAGACTTTTCGTTAATTTTCCCTTTCTGAAGCATTTGAGTACGAATATTATTGTTGTAGCTAAAAAAATCTAGGGGCAGGGCAGATGAAAATCTTAATTGTTGTTCCCAGAACCTTACTTAGTGATGATATCAATTATGCCTACATGTTTCCTTTGGGTTTGGCTTATCTCTCCTCTGTTTTAAAGCAAGCTGGTCATAGCGTAGAGGGTTTTAATTTGAACCACTATGCAGGAAGTGTGGAAAGTCTTTTAAGGGATAAGATCGACGCTGAAAACAAATACGATTTTGTTTGTATTGGTGGAATTTCCACGATCTATCAGCAAATTAACATGATTGTGGATGCTGTCCACAATATCCCCTTTAAGCAAAAGCTTATTATGGGGGGAGGCATAATTTCCAGCGAACCAGAAATGATGTTTGCTCTCTTTAAACCGGATTACCTAGTAATAGGAGAAGGAGAAACCACAATTTGTGAGCTTTTAGAGACTTTGCTCAAAGGTGGAGATATTAAACAGGTCGCCGGGCTTGGCTACTGTAATACAGAGGGAAAACTTGTCTTTAATAGGCCCCGAGAGCCTATCCTTAAGATTGATTTACTGCCTTATCCTGATCTCGAAGGTTTCGAGTTTGAAAAGTATCTCGATAATATGCATCCTAGCGACTATTTTTTTCAGGATTTATTCGATTTTCCCCGGGCTTATCCGCTTGTTTGTAGCCGTTCTTGTCCATATCTATGTACATTTTGTTTTCATCCGATAGGCAATAGATACCGGCAAAGGTCGGTTGATTCTGTAATGAAAGAGCTTGCCGTGATGATTCCAAAATACCATATTAATCTTATCTCAATCTATGATGAATTATTTTCTAATAATATTGAATGGCTTCGTGAATTTTGTGCTCGCATGAAAGAATTTTTAGCTAAGCTTCCTTGGGAATGCAAATGGGGTTGCCAGATGCGGGTTGATAAAATTAATGACGAGATGCTAAAAATGATGAAAAATTCTGGCTGTTATATGGTTAGCTATGGCCTGGAAAGCTATAGTTCTATAGTTTTAAAAAGCATGAAAAAACATATTACTCCGGAGCAAATTGATCGAGCGATTAAACTCACTTTAAAAAATGGTCTTAGTGTTCAAGGTAATTTTCTTTTTGGTGATCCTGCCGAAACATGGCAAACGGCTAAGGAAACCCTTGATTACTGGAAGAAAAACCTTGAGGCGGGCATTATGCTGACTTTTGTGAATCCATATCCGGGAACTGAAATTTATCGCCAGTGTCTTGAGCGCGCCATTATCAAGGATAAAACCAACTTTATTGCTAATCAAATTTTCGATGTTATTAATATAACAGAGAAAATGTCAACCAGGAAGTTTGCGGGGTTGTGGGCGACAGTTTCTGAGGCCAGATCAAAATATAGAGTTTATGGTGTTTGTAAGGATTTGCAATCAAGGGAAGATGGTACGGTTGAGCTCCTAATTCAATGTCCCCATTGCCGGCAGATGATCGAGTATAAAAATTATTTAATCCCTTCGAAATATTATTATTTTTTGATGATGTATTGTCGCTCTTGCCGGCGTCGGTTCTTTATTGCCTCGGGCTTGTGTAAAATAGCAACAAGGATGTTGCGCCTCTGTTATAAAGTTATCCCTCATATTTCCTATGGCTTTTTTAAAACAATTTGGCCAAGGCGTTATTTGTTAAGATATGTTGCAAAAAAAAATCTAAAGAGAATTAATGGGATATTTTTTCTGAACAAGTTAGGGTGCAGAAAAACATAACAATCGGCAACTGATACATCATTATTCTGTTTAAGAGTGTGCCTTCAAGTAGAAACCGAAAGGCATCTGTAAATATTAGGGCCACAAAAACATAGAGAAGGTTTAGTCCGATAGGGAGGAATTTATTGGTTCAAAGTATATTCATGTTTATATGATTATGGCTCTTTTATGGAATGATCGACGGGGAGTTTTAAAATATATTCCAGATAAAATTGTTGGGCGGCGTTGGGGTAGCGATAGAGTGACAGCAATTGTGGAACGGCTTAAAGAGGACGTTGTTTTTTATGATTCATTGGCTAGAAATATTTTTGATAATAATCAATTTTATGTGAGACGGATTAATAGCTTGGTACTTAAAAATGATGGTTTTTCTTGGGCTGTTAGGTCTAGAAATGTTGCCGGATTAAAGTTCTATACCGATGTTTTTCCTTTCTTATGGGGACGTTTTTGGTCTTATCCTCTATTTTGGCTTAAGATTGTGCCTTTATTGTTTCTGCCTGTGACTTTGCTTAAGATAATGAGATGGACCTATTGACGGTTTGTGAAGAGGGAAAATATCAACTGGTCTGATGTACTTAAAAACTAGGACAAGGTAATATTATCTTGAAATTAGAACGAAGAAAATCTTTTCCTCCAGATCAAAATAGAGAAATAGCTGAGATGCTGTCTATTTTTAAAAATCAGGATCAGTGGCCACATCTTGCTTCCGAACTAGGACTCAAACGTTATATTAGAATGGCTGATCAGCTGGCTAGAAATTTGCCGCCTGGAAAAATTCTTGATTGGGGTGCCGGTTGTGGCCAGATGAGTTATCTTTTGAAGAATCGTGGTTTTGAGGTTGTTAGCTATGATATTAATTCTGAAGAGAGGCCCCTTCTTAAGTTAATTAATCAAACAATAACTATTGGCTCTGATCCCGTTAACTTGCCATTTCCAGACGCTTCTTTTGATGCGGTGTTATCATCAGGTGTCCTGGAGCATGTTGCAGATGCAGACGCTTCTCTTAAGGAAGTTTTTTCGGGTTTTAAAAAAACAAGGCCATTTCTCTATTTATATGCTGCCTAATAAGTCTTATATTGAGTTTATTTCCGATCGAATAGGGAGAGGAGATCACCCGGTTAAGTATTCACTTCCTGAAATTAAAACTTTTCTTAATCGGCAGGGCTTTGAGGTTTTATCAACCGGCTACCAAAACTTTTTTCCTTATAATTTAAAGGGTTTTCCCAGGAAGGCCAGGCAGCTTTATCACAAGTTAGATAAATTTATTGGTTTCCTTGATGGGCTTTTTGTTGATTTACCATTTCTTAAGCATTTGAGTACGAATATTATTGTTGTAGCCAGGAGGAAAAAATAATGGGAAACAGCTTGCGCTATATGAAATATTTTGTTTATATTTTGTTATTAATTTTTCTGTTGAGATTTGTTAGTCTGGGGATGTTTGCTGAAGATAATCCCTATTTTTCTGATGACTTTTATTATTACACTTCAATGGCTAAAAACACGACGCACTTGTCTTTTGTTACGGCTGATGGGACAAATCCTTCTAATGGATTTCATCCTTTGTGGTTGATTGTTCTTTTTGGAACTCAAAAGCTTTTTGTTCCATCCGTTAATGGGCTCGTAGCCCTAGCAGTCTTTTTGATTGCGCTGTTTTATTTGCTCAATGCCGTTGTGATTTTTTGGTTTGATAGCAAAATATTCAAGTCACAATCCCATAAATTAGCCGTATATTTTTGGTTAGCCAATCCGATTGTTTGGTTTGCTGCTCTTTGTGGAACGGAAGCGGCCTTGTATGGACTGCTAGTTTCCTTGTTCGTGTTTTTCCTGTTTCTTTATTTTGAACGAAGGGGCGATAATTATTTAATTCCAATTTATGTGTTTGGTCTGTTGGCTTTTTATGCACGCACAGATTTTGCGATAATTTTTGCTTTTAGCCTTCTTTTTGTGCTATGGAAAAAACAAGCGCTATTTGGGAAGCTTTTGCTGGTTTTTATCTTGTTTTTGTTTTCAACGATCCCTTTGTTTGCTTATAACAAGATATTTTATGAGAGCTATCTTCAGTTTAGTGGCGTTGCAATATCTGCTAGAGAGTTAATTAGTTTTAGCGGCGTGTTGAAAAGTTTGATTATGTGGCTAAGTAAATTTCTTTGTTCGTTTTTTTCGCCTTTTCTAGGGGCTTTGTTTTTGGGTTGGTTGTTTTTGACGAAGGCACGATTTGGAGAGGTTAAAGGCAAGGCTCTGACGAGTCTAGTGTTTTTGAGCTTCGCTTTTTATTTGCTTTTTTTTATTAATCCAGTATTTTATAGCTTCACAATGATCCTATTGCCTTTCCTGGCTTATAAACAATTATTGATAATCAATATTATTCTTTCTGTAGTTTTTTTTCTTGCGGCGATATTTATTAAAACGAAAATTACCCTAGGAGATAAAGAGTGGGATTTAATTGGATATGCGGGATTGATCTTTGTTGGTCAGACGCTAATCTACTCAATCTTTTTGCGTCACTTTTCGATCTGGTATATCTATCCATTTCTTGTTTTGTTCTCTTTTATAGCGCTGATTGTCGCAAGAAAGGTGTTTTCTGAGCGGTTGTTAGTGGTTATTTTTTTTATGCTTTTATTAATCAATGGTTATTATTGTTTTGGGGTTACTTCTTTTTCGATTAGGGAATATTGTAACCAACTGTACACAAAAACCTTCGCTGGTTCGCGCATTGGAAGTTTTGATTCTGGCAAGTTGGGGTATTATTGCCATGACAGGAAGATCATAAATTTGGATGGGGTTGCAAACAACAATGCTGCCAAAGCAATTATTAAAAGGGAAATCGCTAGTTACCTTGTTGATAATGTGGATTATGTGGTTTTGCCTGATGATCGACTGGCCAGATATTCAAAAATTGATGACAAGTTGTTGTCAGTTATCAGTTTGGTTGATGGAAAAACAAAGTTGTATCGGATAGAGGAAAATACTCACTTGTCTTTGATGATAAGCCCGCAGAAAAAAATAATTATCGGTGACTGAAACATCATCAGCCGGTTTAATAAGGTTCCATTAAGCAAAAATTCGTATGCCCCTATAAGTGTTACAGCAAGGAAAACGTAGAGCAGGTTTAGAATTGTCAGGGCAAAAAGATAGGCTAGGGATGAAGAAAATATTTTTTTCCAGAAAAATATTGAGCTGAGCAGAAAAAGAACCCAGACCAAATGCCAATTGCCAAAGAAAAACATTCTTTCTAAAAACAATGGAGTTCCCTGTGTTATCCTTTCTGAAATTGTTGGCAAGTTTGCTTGGGTTATCACCTCTGCTTGAGAAAAGGGCAAGGAAACTGTTGAGCCAATCGAGCTCAAGAATGAACTATTTAAAAAGATCCATGGACCTGTCAGTGTCATGATAATAACAATGTAGAGAAGCAAGCTGTTGAGCCTTGTTGGCCAATCTTGCTCTTTTCTGAGGCCTAGAAATATTACCAAAATTAGACCATCAATGCCTGCCAAATAAATGCCATGTTTTTTTGCAAAAACCCCTAGACCAAGAAAGATTGCAGAAATAATTAGACTTGATAAAGCCTTGCCTTTGCTGGTAATAAAAGCAAACAGGTACATTGTTCCTATAGAATAAAAATAGGTTTGAGAAAAATCTGCATAAGCTGTGCTGGCGTGATACACCAGAAAGGGCAAGGAAGAAAGCAGAAAGGTAAAAAGCAGGGCCGAAAGCCTAGAAATATATTTGCGTAGATTACAATAAAAGACTATAAGCAATGATAAAAAGAGCAAGGGGAAAACTATTTTTCCCAACATTTCATTCCAGGAATTAAGCCCAAAATATATATAAGCTTGGCTAAAGGAGACAAAGGGAGGGTTCTCTGCTATCAGGTTTGTTGTAAAAGGGGTATTAAAAGTTTTATCAAAGAAAACGGCTTTAGCAACCAAAGAATGGCGCCAAAAGGCATCAAAACTGACAACGGGTTTGATCAGGGCTTCAAAAAAAACATAACCTACCTTGATCGTAATTAAGCTGACTAAGATTAGCTCTGAAAGCACCAGCCTGTTTTTTGTTTTGGTAGGTTTTTCGGCCAGGCTTGGTTTAAGCTTCGCTTTTTGCCAGACAAAGATAGGGATGACAATAATTGCTAAAATGCTTAATATAATGATGAAGTTAGTTTGAATATTAGCAAGATTGGTCGAGGCCATAATTAGGGTGATCAATCCAAGGCCAAGCCCAAAAGATAACCCCAATTTTTCCAAGAAAGAAGGATTGTCCCGATCAAAAATTAGCGTTAAAATAGCCAACCCCAAAACAATTGGAGCGGCTATGCAAATTAAAAGTTGTAGTATTATCATCATCATTGCTTCTTTAAAATATATTCGTTATCCTTAAAGTTTGCCCAGGGTTTATATCTTTTATTATTGCTGTATTGGTTGGGCTCGTTTTGGTAAACAAGGACAAAATCAGGCTCAATGTTTGTGTTGCTTAAGTCTTTTATTTGTACTGGAAACAAGTAATATTTGGCCTTCATCCAAATATGCGCCTGAGTAGCCGGTAAAAGCAAGACTCCTGTCATTGTGTTGGGAGGGACTGTTTGTTGGCAAAAGCTTAGAAAATTGTAGAGGTCTACTCCTATTGACGCGGCAGCTTTTTCTTGAACTGATTTTCCCGCATAAATGTTCCAATCAGCACGGAAGATATTCCACTGGTTGTAAGAGGAGCTTATTTCCAGTAATATCCAGAAAAATAATGTTGCCAAAACAAGTTTTTTGCCAGTGCCATCCCATGAAAAAGAGCCTTTTCTGAGCTGACCCGCGACAAGATAGAGGAAATATAGAAATAGAAGCCAATAAATATAAACGTTTATAGAGTGGCCAAAAATATTACTGCTGAAAATAACATTGATTGTACTACCAATAACTTTCCTTCCCCTTGGTCCCCAGAATTCCTGCCAACCTGACTTAATATTTGTAAGAAGATTTCCTCTAGTAAGGTTGGCTTCTTCGATAGTTATTGTTCTTTCGTTTGTTTCAGGATAAAGCAGCAATTTTGTAATCCAGCCAAGCCAATTGGGGTTTTGTGAAGGGACATTAAAGTAGTAGGTGTGTTGTCCTGATTTCAGATTAAACCAAATACTTTTTGGTGCGTTAAATTGTTGGTTGTAGGAAGTGGCCCAGAAAAAGCGGGCAGTGCCGCTATCTTGAGATTTAAGCTTAAGCACAACAGTATCAAAATCGTTGGCATCAATCATCAAAGAGCTGGTTTCAAAATAGGGGAGGTCTGGGACAGGGGTAAAAATCAATTCTTTTTCTGCGGCCCAAGAAATGGTTTGCAGTGCCAAGCCTATTAAAACAAGCACAAATAACTTTTTTAGCATCAAGGACATTATACCAGATCAAGCTAGAATTTGACATATTCAAACAACCCCTTCTTTTGGCATGTTTATGTTGCAAAGACCCCCATTTTTAGGTATAATCATCTCGTGTTTGATAGAAAAATCGAAAAACAGCTGCAAGAATGGAAAGACAGGCATAGCCGGAAGCCTTTAATTTTACGTGGTGCGCGCCAGACAGGGAAAACTACCATCATCAGGAAGTTTAGCTCCAGCTTTAAGGTTTTTATTGAGTTAAATTTAGAAAAGGATTCAATAAAAAGGCTTTTTCAAGAGATTAAAGATATCTCTCTTCTCATCCAGAGTATTGAAGCTGTTGTAAACCAAAAAATAATACCCGGAGAAACCCTGCTTTTTTTGGACGAAATCCAGAACTCACCTAACGCAATAAAGTTATTAAGGTACTTTCACGAGGAATTGCCTGCTTTACACGTTGTTGGCGCCGGTTCTCTTCTGGAAGTCAGGATGAAAAAAGAAGGCTGGTCTTTTCCTGTTGGCAGGGTAGAATTCCTTTATTTATATCCGGTTAATTTTGAAGAATTTCTCCTGGCACTCAAAGAAAAGATCGTTATTGAGTATTTGCTGGCTTATAAGCTGCCAACCGCTGTCCCGGCTGCAATTAATGATAAGTTGGTCAATCTTTTAGCTGACTATATGATTGTTGGCGGGATGCCGGAGGCTGTCAAAGAATATCTGGACAGCCGTAGTTTTGTGGCTGTGCGCAAAAAACAGGAAGCCTTGGTTCAGTCCTTTAGGGAAGATTTTGTTAAATATTCTTCGCCTTCAGAAGTAGAGTATTTAAAACTGCTCTGGGATAAAATTCCTTTTGAAATAGGCGCCAGGCTTAATTACTCCAGGCTGGCAGGGGGTAATGCCAAGTCCAGGAATATTGCTAATGCTTTTGATATTATGCATGAAGCCATGTTGGTGGAGAGGATCTTTCCTACCACTGCTATAACACTCCCACTGGTTAAGAAAAACAAATCTGCGCCCAAAGCTGTTTTTCTGGATATTGGCTTATGTACCCATGCGCTCAATTTAACCAGGGATCAGGTTAAGGAAAAGGTCATTAATCCCACTTATGTTGGGGGATTGTTAGAAGCTTTTGTCGGTCAGGAATTGTTAGCTGGCAATCCTTATGATCGCAGTCAGCTTTACTTTTGGCTGCGGGAAGAAAAAGGCTCTGTAGCTGAACTTGATTTTGTGCTGCAACCGGGCAGTGAACTTTTACCTGTGGAAATAAAAGCAGGCAGCCAGGGATCATTAAAATCCTTGCATCAGTTTTTAGCTAAGAGCAAAAAAAAGGTAGGAATTCGTGTCTATAACGGCGAGCCGGAATTTAGGGAGTTTGCTGTTAATCTCTCTACAGGGCAAGCCATAAAATATAGTCTTTTGTCTTTGCCTGCCTATTTAATTTTTCGCCTGGTCGATTTATATCGGGAAAGTTGTTGTCATGAAAATTAACGATTTTAAGGGGGAGAAATAAGATGAAAGTAGTTATTCTTTGTGGTGGTCAAGGCACACGATTAAAGGAAGAAACAGAATATCGACCCAAACCACTGGTGCCGGTTGGCGGCATGCCAATCCTCTGGCATATCATGAAAACCTACTCACATTATGGGCACAAAGATTTTATTCTTTGTCTCGGTTATAAAGGTGATATGATCAAGGATTATTTTCTGCGTTTTGAAGAATTGGCCAATGATTTTACTCTTAACCTGCGTTCCAAAAATGAAAGAATCATCCATCATAATAAAGGGAATCTGGAAGATTGGAACATTACTTTTATTAATACAGGCCAAGAAGCTGGTACGGCTGGCCGTTTAGCTCAAGTTAAGGAGTTTGTTGGAGATGAAAAAGAATTTCTGCTGACTTACGGTGATGGCGTGGCTAAAATTGACATTGGTAAATCAGTAAAATTCCACCAAAAGCATGGCAAGGTTGCGACTATTACCGGGGTACGTCCACCATCAAGATTTGGGGAAATTGGCATTCGAGGCCATAAAGTGGTTAAATTCAATGAAAAGCCAGCTGTAGCCCAAGGATATATAAATGGCGGGTTTATGGTTTTTAAACAATCTATCTTTGATTCCATTGGTGCGGATAAAGGCATAATGTTGGAAAGAGAGCCCTTGGAGGCTTTAGTAAAAAGGGGACAACTGATGATGTATTCGGCAGTCGATTATTGGCACTGCATGGATACATACCGTGATTTTCTTCATTTAAATGATCTTTGGAACAAGGGCAAGGCCCCCTGGAAAGTTTGGAAATAAAATTGTTGAACAAGAAGTTTTGGCGTAATAAAAAAGTTTTTCTAACAGGCCAGACCGGTTTCAAGGGGGCTTGGTTGAGTTTGTGGTTAAGTTCTCTGGGGGCAAAAGTAACAGGGTATGCGCTTAAGCCGCCGACGAAACCAAGTTTATTCAAGCTTTGTCAGATTGATGATCTTATAGACAAATCTATTATTGCCGATGTAAGAGACGCTAAAAAACTGACACAAGCCATTCTTAAGGCCAAACCGGAAATTGTTATTCATATGGCAGCCCAGCCAATTGTGAGAGAATCATACAAAGTGCCGGTTGATACCTATGCTATCAATGTTATAGGTACGGTTAATCTGCTAGAAGCGGTAAGATCATGTCCTAGTGTTAAAGCTGTTGTTAATGTGACTACTGATAAAGTATATGAAAATAGGGTCAAGGGTCAAGGGTCAAGGGTTATAGGGTTCAAAGAAGACAATCCTTTAGGTGGCTATGATCCGTACTCTAGCAGTAAAGCTTGTTCAGAATTGGTTAGTGCGGCTTATCGTAATTCTTATGATTTACCCATTGCGACAGCCCGAGCTGGCAATGTGATAGGTGGTGGTGATTGGGCTGATGACCGCTTGGTGCCGGATTTTATCCGTTCAATCTTAAAGGGCAAAGAACTCTTTATCCGCAATCCCAAAGCGACACGTCCCTGGCAGCATGTGCTTGAACCTTTGGCTGGCTATCTTCTGTTGGCAGAAAAACTTTATAAGAATAAAAAATTTGCCCGGGCCTATAATTTTGGGCCCAAAGATAGCGATGCCAAACCAGTAGGCTGGTTAGTTGAGAAATTATGTAGCAAATGGGGCAAGGGAGCTGCCTATAAAATAGATAAGAAAAAGCACCCGCACGAAGCCCATTTCTTGCAGCTTAATTGGGCTAAAGCTAAAACTGAATTAGACTGGCAGCCAAAATGGGATTTAGACAAGACTCTGGACAAGATAGTTGAGTGGACACAAGCTTATAACGATAAAGATGATTTAAGGCAAATATGTTGGGATCAAATCAAGGGCTATGAGTCAGATAATCAGATAAGATGAAAAATGCAAAAAAGTGATTTAGAAAAATTAATTAGGCTGGGGGAAACCCAGCAAACTGAATTCAAAGAAAAATTTGATGAAGCTGTCATTGAAACACTGGTAGCTTTTGCCAATGCCACTGGCGGAAAAGTTTTGGTTGGTGTGTCTGATAAAGGGGTGGTTAAGGGTGTTTTCCGCGATTATCGCAGCTCATCAGATATTGTCATTAAAATATTTGACCATAAAATAGCTTTTTCTAACCCCGGTAAATTATACGGTGGTTTAACGGTTAAAGACCTCAAGCGCGACGACTATGTTTCTTCTTTGCGCAATAAATTGTTGGCGGAAATGTTTTATCTTTTAGGTGATATTGAAAAATATGGTACAGGTTTGGTCAGGATTAGGAGAATATTAAAAGATTTTCCCGGTTTGACACTACGTTTAGAAGAGATCGGCAATTATTTTAAGGTTGACCTTGCTTATCCTGTTCAGAATGGTTCCCAGAAAAGTTCCCAGAAAAGTTCCCAGAAAAGTTCCCAGAAAATTATTCAGCTAATAAAAGAACAGCCTGGAATTACAATTAATAAATTGGCCTTGGAACTTAATATCAGTGAACGGGCAATAAAGAAACATTTGTCTAATTTGAAAAAACAGAAATTAATAAAACGTATTGGTCCTGATAAGGGGGGGCATTGGGATGTTTAACATGAATAAACGAACCACGAATCACGATCCACGAATCACGGTCAGTTTCCTGGGTACTAACGGCTGGTATGACACTGATACAGGCAACACAATTTGTGTGTTGATTGAGACGCCAAACGAGTATGTGGTGCTTGACGCTGGCAATGGTATTCATAAACTAGACCAAGACATAAAATCTTCATCTAAGCCGATCTATTTGTTTTTAAGTCACTTTCATCTTGATCATGTGATTGGTTTGCATGTTTTAGGCAAGTTTAAATTTAAACAGGGCATGACGATTTGTATTCCAAAGGGGACAAAAAAACTTTTAAAAACTCTCACCAGTCAGCCTTTCACCTTGCCCTTGGCTCGCTTGGATTTTCCTGTGAAGATAGTTGAGATTGGTAAATCTAATAAGGCGATTAAGTTTTTAGAGCAGGCATTATTGATGGATCATCCAGTGCCATGTTTGGGTTATCGCTTTAATTTTCAGGGCAAAGTTATTACTTATGTGCCTGATACGGGATTTTGTCAGAATGCCGTTATGTTAGCACAAGACGCTGATCTCTTGATTGCTGAATGTGCTTTTAAGGCTGGCCAGCATGCAACTTGTTGGAGCCATTTAAACCCTGAAACAGGGGCTGAAATAGCTAAGAAAGCAAAAGCAAAGAAATTGGTTCTAGTGCATTTTGATGCGGAGATTTACCCTGAATTTAATGATCGTCTAGTTGCCCAACAACAAGCGCGCCGGATTTTTAAAAATACGGTTACCACAAAAGATGGCCAGATTATCAAAATATGAAGGAGAGGTAATGAATAAAACCGTTAAAATTGGTAAGGATACTGTAGGGGAGGGTCACCCGGCTTATTTTATTGCAGAAATTGGGATTAATCACAATGGAAGCGTAGATATTGCTAAAAAGCTAATTACAGTTGCAGCGGCGGCTGGTTGTAATGCTGTTAAGTTTCAAAAACGTACCCCAGAGTTATGTGTGCCGGAGGCTCAACGCAACCTAATGCGAGAGACTCCTTGGGGGAATATGACCTATTTTGATTATCGTCATAAAGTGGAGTTTGGCGCTAAAGAATACGGGGAAATTGATCGTTTTTGTAAGGAAGTAGGCATAACCTGGTTTGCTTCTCCTTGGGATGTTGATTCGGTTGATTTTTTGGAACAATATAACTTACCTTGCTACAAAATTCCTGCTGCCAAATTAACAGATGATACGCTCTTAAAACATCTCAGACAGAAGGGCCGACCTATAATCTTATCAACAGGGATGTCATCTTTAGAACAAGTTGATCATGCTGTTGAGGTTTTGCAAAAGAAGGATTTGATCTTACTACACTGTTGCAGTGCTTATCCGGCCCAATACGAGGATTTAAATCTCTGTCTGATTACTTATTTAAAAGAACGCTATGGTGTGCCGGTCGGATATTCTGGACATGAAACTGGTTTGCCAACTTCAGTTGCCGCGGTTACACTGGGAGCCTGTGTTGTTGAGCGCCATATTACCCTTGATCGGGCTATGTGGGGTTCTGATCATGCAGCTTCTTTAGAACCAAATGGGCTCAATCGTTTAATGAGGGATATTAAATTAGTCGAGAGATCAATTGGAACTAAAATAAAGAGAATCTTGCCTAGCGAGGAGCCGCTGATCAAGAGATTGAGGAATATATGATAAACCAAAATAAAATCAAGCGAATAAAAGCCGTTGTGATGGATGTCGACGGTGTTTTAACTGACGGAACATTTTTTTGGGATTCAGGGACTCTTGAGCTGAAACGTTTTTGCTTTGCTGATAGAACAGGGATTCCTCTGGCGCAAAAGGCCGGCCTGATAATTGCGCTTATGTCAGGGGAGAGCAGTGAGGCTGGGATGGCTATTGTTGATCGATATGCCCAAAAACTTAATATTACGGCAGTCTATAAAGGCTGTCGAGACAAAGGCAAGGCGATAAAGGAATTTGCGCAAAAACAGCAATTGAAACTAGCAGAAACATGTTTCATGGGTGATGATATCAATGATATCCCGGCAATCAAACTGGCCGGGTTTTCTGCCGCACCGGCCGATGCCAACCCAGCTGTTTTAAAAACTGTTGATCTTGTCACCAAACGTACGGGTGGTCATGGTGCTGTACGTGAGTTATTAGATCTGATTCTGGAAAAGAAATAAATTACTGGTTGGGACAAAAATAAATGAAAATTAAATTATCTGATTATGTGGTGCAATTTATTGCCGATCATGGAGTGAAGCATATTTTTATGGTACCGGGTGGTGGCGCTATGCATCTCAATGATTCTGTTGGCCATAACAAAAATATTACATTTATCTGCAATCATCATGAACAAGCTAGTGCTATGGCAGCAGAGACCTATGCCAGAATCACCGAAAATCTAGGAGTAGCTCTGGTTACAACCGGGCCCGGTGCTACTAATGCTATTACCGGGGCTGCAGGAGCCTGGCTCGATTCTACGCCTTGTTTGTTTATTTCTGGACAGGTTAAAAGAGCTGATCTAATTGGCGATCTAGGGGTTAGGCAAAACGGGGTCCAAGAAGTTGATATTGTTAGCCTGGTTAAATCCATTACCAAATATGCAGTTACGGTAATGGATCCAAATAAAATTCGTTATCATCTCGAGCGAGCCGTTTACTTAGCTAAGTCTGGCAGGCCTGGTCCGGTTTGGCTTGATATTCCCTTAGATGTTCAGGCCGCTCAAATTGAGACAGATTGTTTAGACGGTTTTAAAATTGCTGAAGTTGGACCTGTAGATAATAATTTAGCTGAGCAGGTAAAAAAGACCATTGAATTATTGAATCAGGCTAAAAGACCAGTTCTTTTTCTGGGCAATGGAATTCGTTTGTCTGGGGCAGCTAAGGATATTGTTAGTCTGGTCAGAAAATTAAATATTCCTGTTTTGTCTACCTGGTTAGCAATGGATCTTCTTTCTGGCTCTGATGAGTTATTAATAGGTAGGCCAGGACCAGTTGCTCCTCGCGGGGCAAATTTTGCCTTACAAAATTCAGATTTTTTACTAACCATTGGAGCACGCTTAGATAATGTTGTAACTGGTTATGCTCATGATAAGTTTGCCCGAGCCGCCAAAAAAGTTATGGTAGATATTGATCTGGCCGAACTAAAAAAAATGAGGACTAAAATAGACGTACCAATCTGTGCGGACGCTAAAGATTTTATTTGTGAACTACAAAAACAAAGCCGGAGTATTTTGCCGCTGGAGCGGGGCGATTGGTTGGCCAAATGTAGTGAGTGGAAGAAAAAATATCCGGTTGTTTTGCCGGAATATCGTCAAGAAAAATTAGTTAGCACCTATGTTTTTGCTGACGAGCTTTCAAATGCTTTGACTAGTGATGATGTCATTATCCCTTGTAGTTCTGGGGCTGGGATAGAGATATTTTTGTTGGCTTTTAGAGCTAAGCAGGGACAAAGAGTGGTAAATACTACAGCCCTTGGGGCCATGGGCAATGGTTTGCCTGCTTGTTTGGGCGGGTGTTTAGCCAGTGGAGGGAAGAGAACAATTTGTGTTGATGGTGATGGGGGAGTTCAACTGAATATTCAAGAGTTTCAAACTTTGTCTCAACTTAATCTGCCAATCAAGATATTTATCTTGAACAATCAGGGCTATTCTTCGATCAGAACTTCACAATCTCGTTATTTTAAACGTTTGTCTGGGGCTGATTCTACGAGCGGAATGACTTTGCCTGATATTAAGAAAATTGCTACTTCTTACGGGTTGAAAGTTATGAGCATAACTAGTCAGCATGATTTAGCTGGTCAAATCAATAAGGTTTTAGAAACACCAGGAACAGTTGTTTGTGAGGTTCTTTGTCCCCCTGATGAACCCAGGGCTCCTAGTATGATGAGCTTACAAAAACCGGATGGAACCATGGTTTCTAAACCATTAGAAGATTTATGGCCGTTTTTAGAAAGAGAAGAATTTTTAGCTAATATGCTTATTCCCCCTTTAGAAGAATAAGGCTTGCTTTAGGAGTGGTAAATGAAGTTTGTGATTGTTGGTTTAGGTTCGATTGGCAGAAGACATTTAAAAAATTTAATTGCCTTGGGCGAAAAAGATATTATTCTCTGTCGGAGCAAGTTGAGCACCTTGCCTGATGAGGAATTGAAAGACTTTCCTGTTGTGACAAGCATTCATGAGGCTTTAAAACTTAAACCGGATGCCGTTATAATCTCAAATCCTACCGCTTTGCACCTTGATGTTGCTATTCCCGCGGCAGAAGCTGGGTGTCATATTCTATTAGAAAAACCCCTTTCGCATTCAATGGAGAGGATCGAAGAATTAAGATCCGCTTTGAAAAAAGGTGGGGGGCAGCTTTTAGTTGGTTTTCAGTTTAGATTTCATCCTACCCTGCAAATTGCTGCTCAACTTATTTCTCAAAAGGTGATTGGTAGACCTGTTTCTGTTCGGGCTCATTGGGGAGAATGTTTGGCTAATTGGCACCCTTGGGAAGATTTTAAGAAAAGTTATGCGGCTCGTAAGGATCTCGGGGGAGGAGTGGTTTTAACCCTCTGTCATCCTTTTGATTATTTAAACTGGTTGCTGGGGAAGCCAGAGTTGCTCTGGGCAAAAACTGATACTATTGGGGATCTTGGGGTTGATGTTGAGGATATTGCTGATGTCTGTTTGCGTTTTCCTGGTGGGGCGTTGGGGACAGTGCATCTTGATTATCTTCAGCAGCCAGCCAGTCATCATTTGGAGATTATTGGCACAAAAGGAACCATGATTTGGAATAATTCTACTGGGCAATTGGCTGTTTTTAGGTCTGAGAACAATGCTTGGAAAAATCATCCTGTTCCTGCTGATTTTGAAAGAAATTCTCTTTTTCTAGAAGAAATGAAGCATTTCTTAGCTGTGGTCCGCGGAGAAACCAAACCAGTTTGTACTTTAGAGGATGGCATTACTGCCCAAGAGATTGCTGGGCAAGTGAGAGGGAGGAGATAATGTTTGATATTAATTTTTATATGCAGGCACATGACTTATCTCAACGGATGTTAAAGGGTGAAGAATTTGAGCGAGCAGATATTGTTGCTCAGTTTGAACAATTCCGCAGCAAAGAGCCCGTTGTCTACAATATTGAAACTACCAATGCCTGCAATATGCTGTGTAAAATGTGTCCTCGGACAACAAGAATGACTCGGCCGATTGAAACAATCACTAAAGATGTCTTTGAACATATTTTAGGTCAACTACGTCCTTGGACAGAGGTTGAATGGGCAACTTGGGAAAAGTTTGTGCTGGATAATTATAAAATTACTAAGGAAGAACAAAGTGAAAACAATTTCTTTTTGTACATTATCCCTAAGGTAATACAGCTCCATGGCTATGGAGATCCCTTATTAGATAAAAACATGGCTGAATATGTAAAATTGTTAAGAGCTAAAGGTTTTTTCTCCTACTTTAGTTGTAATCCAGCCAATATTAACATTGAGAGAACAGTTAAAATGTTTGAAAATGGCCTAAACTACATTAAATATTCCATTGAGAGTGTTGATGATGAAAAACATAAAGAAATTCGGGGAGAAGCCTCTAATTTTACTGCCAGCTACAATAAGATTTTGGAGTTGATTAAGCTTAAGAAAGAGAAAAAGTATCAGACGGTAATCATTATTACTATGCTTGATCTCAATAATACCTGGCAGCAAGAGGAATTTCAAAAACTTAGAGAGGCTTTTGCTGGTTTAGATGTTTATGTTTATCTTAAAAGTGAAGACCAACAGTGGTATCGTCAGGATTTTCATGGTACCAAGTCTGTGCATTGGTCGGAAATTTGCAAACATCCCTGGATGTCCATGACAATTAAATCCAATGCTGAAGTCGTGATGTGTATGGAAGATTACAATAATGAGCTTATTTTGGGGAATGCTAAAAAAGAGAGTCTTGCTGATATTTGGAATGGAGAAAAATATCAACAATTTCGTCGAGATCATTTTAGCCTGTCAAAGGGAATTAAGTGTTCTGGAGAATGTGATATGAATTTGGTGGGGAAGTATCTTAAATGACTAAAGGAGCAAAGATTTTAATAACTGGTGGTAATGGGTTTATTGCTAGAAACTTAGCTGAGCAGTTGGGTGATGAATGTTTAGTGACAACTTGTAATAGTAGTGAGCTTAATCTATTAGACACTAATCAAGTGTTTCAATATTTGAAATCTAACAGCTTTAACATTGTTATTCATGCGGCGACTTACGATCCAGCTCCCAAATATTCCACCAAGGACCCAGCTAAGGTTTTAGAAAACAATTTAAAAATGTTCTTTAATCTTGTTCGCTGTCAAGATTACTACGACAAAATGCTTTATTTTGGTTCTGGGGCAGAGTTTGATCGTACCAATTGGCAACCAAAGATGAAAGAAGATTATTTTGATCGGCATGTTCCGGTTGATCAATATGGTCTGTCAAAATATATCATGACCAAATATACTCAGATGAGTAAAAAGATTATTAATTTACGAGTTTTTTCTGTTTTTGGCAAGTATGAGGATTGGCGCTACCGCTTTATTTCTAAGGCCTGCTGTTGTGCCATCTTTGATTTGCCGATAGTTATAAGAAAAAATGTTTATTTTGATTATTTATATGTTGATGATTTTGTCAGGATAGTTAAGTGGTTTGTCGATAATAATCCCAAAAAACAAGTCTACAATGTCTGTTCCGGTCAGTCTGTCGATTATAAAACAATAGCCGAGCAAGTTGTTGAGATTTCCGGGAAAAAACTTGATATTGTTGTTGAAGCAGAGGGTTTAAATCCTGAGTATAGTGGAGAGAATAGTTTACTTTTGAGTGAGGTGGGGAGAGTTAAAATGAGATCTTTGGACGAGTCGATTAAAGATTTATACAACTGGTATGAATCCGTAAAGAGTACTTTAGATAGAAAAGAGTTGTCAAAATAATGGATATGGCGGAAGCGATTAAGTTATTAGAGCAGCAAATCTTAAATCCCACTCAAGGATTGCCCGATGAAATCTTTTATTTTATTAGCAGGACAACTCCCTTGGTCAATGTTGATCTCTTAATCAAAAACGAACAGAATCAAACTTTGCTAACCTGGCGAGATGACAGTTTCGGTTCGCCCGGCTGGCATGTGCCTGGTGGAATTATCAGGTATAAAGAAACTTTGGCAGCTAGAATAGAGGCTGTGGCAAAGAATGAACTTGGGACGAAAGTAGAGTTTAATTATCCTCCAATAGCAGTTAATGAATGTATTATGAAAGACAGAGTAAATCGGGCTCACTTTATTTCTTTGTTGTTTCATTGTAAATTAATTTCGCCCTTAGATGAAAAATTGAAATGTACCGGAGACTTGCCTTTTGCCAACCAGTGGTGTTGGCATGATACTTGTCCTGATAATATTATTGAGGTGCATGATGAGCTGTATAAGAGGTATATTTGAGCCAATAATGGGGAGAAAGAAGAATGAATCTATTTAATAAAAACAAAGTAGTTATCCTGACTATTACTATTTTAGCTTTAGTCTTGTTGGCCTGGTTAAACCGTTTTATTTTAGATGATGCGTTTATCTCTTTTCGTTACGCTTATAATTTTGCTCATGGGCATGGCTTGGTTTGGAATATTGGGGAGAGGGTGGAGGGATATACTAATTTTCTTTGGACCATGATAATGACTATCCCCATGTTTTTTAATTGGGATCCGGTTTTCTTTTCTTACGTTGCAGGAGTTGGCTTGTTTTTTTTATCTTTATGGTTTACTTATAAAACTGCTTTACTGATTTCTGGTTCAGAAAAAGTTGCTTTCTTTGCAATGTTGTTTTTAGGAACGAGCTATTCCTTTAGCGCTTATGCTACCAGCGGTTTGGAAACACAGCTACAAACTTGTTTGTCCTTAGTTGTTGCCTTTCTGTTTTTGAGGGTTATATTAAACAACCTTTGGAATCCTTGGCTTCTTGTCGGGATTTCTTTTTTGTCTGCCTTGGCAATGTTGACCAGGTTGGATTCGGTCGTGATTTTAACGGTTCCTTATTTAGTGGCTTTCTTTTATCTGTTAAAAGAGCAGATAGATTTTTCAACTAAGGCTAAGAGGGTTGTTTTCTTGTGTTTTCCAGTAGTAGGAATTTTGCTGGTCTGGCTTGCTTGGAAGTTATGGTTTTATGGGGATATTATCCCCAATACATATTATGCGAAAGCGATTTCCGAAGCCTCTGCTATCAGGGGTTTGTATTATGTATATTTATTCTTTCTCTCTTACTGCTTGATCCCTTTTGTCTTGCTTTTTCTGGTTTTCTCAAAAAAAATTATTAAGTCAGCAGGTCTTGTGACTCTTTCTGCTACGGCTATTTTGTGGATTTTCTATGTAATTAAAGTTGGCGGTGATTACATGGAATTTCGTTTTTTAATTCCTGTTTTGCCGTTTATCTTTATTCTTATCTCCAGCCTGATTTTTTCTTTTGTTAAAACTAGAGAAGTCAAAATAGCTTTGGTTTTGCTTGTTTTGGTTGGTTCATTACATCATTTTTTTACTTTTGGTTTA
>Ga0156534_137_pt1 | contig 35978 bp, 32 predicted proteins | sample RifOxyB2_FD_111929 | JGI IMG/M metagenome (GOLD analysis project Ga0156534, IMG submission 111929) | candidate division WOR-1 bacterium RIFOXYB2_FULL_42_35
CTCATAATTTCCCTATATCCCTTACCTGTCATGCATTACAGCACTTTTGCCCCCTCAACGTTGGGACAGTAGTGACTTCGCATATTATTTTAATAATTTCAATTTATGCTATAATTCTTCCATGATCTGGAAAGGCGTTGTAGAAGAATACAGAGAATATTTGCCGGTTACGGAAAAGACCCCAATTGTCACCTTCCAGGAAGGCAATACCCCACTTTTGGAAGCCAAATATATTTCTGAACTAACCAAGTGCAAAGTTTATTTAAAATATGAAGGTGCTAACCCTTCCGGCTCATTTAAAGATCGTGGTATGTGCCTGGCCATCTGCAAAGCCTTAGAAAAAGGCTGTAAAGCTGTCATTTGTGCTTCCACCGGTAACACCTCTGCTTCTGCGGCAGCTTTTTCGGCTCGAGCAGGGCTTGACTGCATTGTTATTATCCCTAAAGGCAAAATTGCTTTGGGGAAACTCTCCCAAGCCATTATGCATGGGGCTAAAGTTTTTGAAGTGGACGGTAATTTTGATCAAGCCTTAGACTTAGTCAGAGAAATCGGTGAAAAATACCCGGTTGAAATTGTTAATTCAATCAATCCATATAGAATCGAAGGCCAAAAAACTGGAGCTTTTGAGGTTTGCAATCAATTGGGCAAGGCCCCCGACTATCACGCTATCCCGGTTGGTAACGCAGGCAACATCACCGCTTACTGGAAAGGCTATAAAGAATATCTCGCAGCCAAGAAAATTGATAAGCTCCCCAAAATGATCGGTTTTCAGGCTGAAGGCGCAGCCCCAATTGTGCTGGGACACATTGTGGAAAAACCAGAAACTTTAGCCACTGCTATTAGAATTGGCAACCCGGCTAGCTGGAAAACTGCTGAAGCGGCTCGAGATGAGTCTGGCGGCTCAATCAGCATCGTAACTGATGATGAAATTGTAGCTGCCTATCAATTAATTGCCGCTAAAGAGGGAGTTTTCTGTGAACCAGCTTCTGCCGCATCGGTTGCTGGACTGATGAAACTAGCTAAGGCTGGAAAAGTTGAACCAGGCTCAACCGTTGTTTGTGTTTTAACCGGTCACGGCTTAAAAGATCCTGATAACGCTATTAAATTTGGCCAGAAACCAGATTTTATCCCCTGTAGAGCTGAAGAAGTTGTTAAACGCTTAGGACTTTAAAATTACTCTTCTTAGTGCCTTTTTGAAATAGAAGTAGGGTTTTGGGTGTGGAAGTTGGTATGGAAGCTCGAAGTAGAAAGTTGAAAGTAGACAGATCCAACTTCTTCATCATTTTTCTGGCTTCAATACTGGCATCTAAACCCAACACCAAAGTTCCACATTCTAAGGCAGCCTTTATGACTCAAAAAAACACGTGAATAGTCCACTCATATTTGATAATATTAATAAAGGAATCCTTACCCTATGAAAAAAATATTTATCACTGGAATAAGCGGCTGTGTCGGTCATTATGTCTTTGACGTATTAAAAAACAACCCGGACTATCAACTCTATCTTCTAGTCAGAGATGAGAAAAAACTAAAATTCAATCCCCAACAATTTGACAACGTAACAATTATCAAAGACGACCTGGTCAACATCAGCAAACACGCTAACTTAATTAAAAACATGAACTATGTTGTCCACATAGCCGCCCAATGGGGCGGTCAAGAGGGCAATTACGACTATACGTTGGCATTATTCAACTTACTTGATCCCGACCAATGCGAAAAAGTACTTTATTTTTCTACTGCTAGTATTTTAGATCAAAACAATCAAGCAATTGAGGAAGCAGAAAAATATGGTACTCACTATATCTACAGCAAAGCCCAGCTTCATAAAAAATTGCCTGAGCTAAAAATCTATCCTAACGTTATTACTCTGTTTCCCACCTGGGTCCTAGGAGGAGATAGTCAACACCCCTACTCTCACGCCTCGGCCGGAATTGTCAATATAAGAAAATGGCTCTGGCTGCTACGCTTTTTAACAGTTGATGTCAGCTTCCACTATATTCATTCTCAAGACATCGCCAAGATTGTTGGCTACCTACTGGCTAACAAAACCAAAGAACATGAATATGTGCTCGGCAATGACAATATCACTGCCACCAACTTTATCCGGCAAACCTGTCAGTTTTTCAAAGCCAGAGTCTATTTTCAAATTCCTATTCCACTCTGGTTAGTCAAAGCCCTGGCCAAAATATCCGGCAACAAGCTGCATCCCTGGGATCTGTTTTGTTTTAAGAAGAAATATTTTCAGCACAAAACCGTCAATGCCGCCAGCTTTGGCCTTGAGTCAAACCTGCAAACCGTTCAGCAAATCATTGCCAGCTTACTATCATGAAGCCCAAGGTTGCGATCGTTAAATGCAAATCCTACAGACAAGCCCAAGTAGATGCAGCAGTCCGCCAAAGTCTTGAACTAATTAGCGGACTAGACAAAACAATTAAACCTGGCAATCGAGTCCTGATTAAGGTTAACGCTTTAATGGGCAAAGATCCTGAACTTGGTATAACCACCCACCCTGCTTTAGTAACTGCCATTGTTAAACTAGTTAAAGCGCTTGGGGCAATCCCCTTAGTTGGTGATAGTCCCGGTGACGGTTCTGCTAATGTCCATAAAGTTATGTCCAAGTGTGGTTTCACTAAAGCCACGGAAGAAGCCGGCGGAGAGCTGATCTCTTTTGAAAAAGCCGGGACAAAAGATATTCCTAGTCCCAGCCAACATAAGAAGATTAAGACTCTCAAGATTTCTAAAGCTGTTCTTAAAGCTGATGTCATCATCAACCTACCCAAACTAAAAACTCATGGTTGGACCCTTTATACCGGAGCAATTAAGAATCTCTTTGGCTGTATAACCGGATTCAACAAAGCCAGCTTTCATTTTGCTGCCCCCAAGTGTAAAGACTTCTCTATTGCCCTAGTTGATATTTTAGAAATAGTAAAACCAACCATAAATATTATGGATGCGGTGATGGGCATGGAAGGCCAAGGGCCAACTGAAGGCAAACCCAGGCTAATGGGAGCTATTTTGGCCTCTTTTGATGCCGTCGCCCTTGATGCCGTGGCTGCCACAGCTATCAATTACCAGCCACTGGAGATTGATATGATTAGGATCGCTGATAACAGGCAACTGGGAACAGGCAAACTGGCCAACATTGATGTGGTTGGGACTCCGCTCAAAGAGATTATTAAAAAAGATTGGGAACACTGTGCCAACACCTATGCCATCACCAACCGCATTCCTTCGTTCCTTGAACCGATCCTTAATCCAATCATGCAAAAGATTTTACGAATTGACCCAGAAATAATTCAAGACAAATGCAAAAAATGTTTGGTTTGCGTTAACAACTGTCCTGCTAAAACCATTTACTTTAAAGATAACACCGTTAAAATTGATTTATCTAAGTGCATCATGTGTTACTGCTGTCATGAATTGTGTCCGTATAAGTCGATTAGACTGAAACAGAGTTGGCTGGCAAAAGTAATGGGGCTGGGGACAAGTAAAGGATAATATTAACCAACCACCGCAGCACAGCGCTGACACAAAGTTGGATGCTTTTTATCTTCGCCAATATCTTTTTTCCACATCCAACAACGTTGGCATTTTTCGTAAGGGGATGGTTGGACCTCAATTTTACTGTCCCCCTCTTTGAGGATCACTTCTGAGACAATAAAAATAGCAGGCAATTGATCAGCCAAAGATTTTAAGGCTTCTAATTTGGGTCCAGTATAATAAACAGTAACCCGGCATTGGGTTGACGAACGCACTTCTTTTTTGGCTCGAAGCACTTCAATACTCTTGTAAACTTCTTCACGAATTTGTAGGATTAAATCCCACTTGGCCGCCAATTTATCGTCAAGATATTCTTTGTCGATCTTAGCCATTTCCCCCAGAAAAACACTGGCTGCTTGGCCACTGACTACAGCGCTACTATACTTATAAATATCTTCGGCTGTAAAAGATAAGATCGGAGCCATTAATTTAACCAAGGCAGTTAAAATCTCACAGCATACATATTGGGCCGAACAGCGTTCAATCGAATCTTTTGCGTCACAATAAAGCCTGTCTTTGCTCATATCAAGATAATAGGCCGACAAATCGTTGACACAAAAATCATAGAGCGAATGATAGACCAGATGAAACTCAAAATCATCATAAGCCTTGGTAACTTTTTTAATTAAGCGCTGCAGCCGATCTAAAACCCACTTATCAATTTCCGGCAAATTACTGTAAGCTACCGCATTGTCAGGCTGATAATCATTTAAATTGCTTAACAAAAAGCGGCAAGTATTACGAATTTTTAAATAAGCTTCTTGAACCTGCTTGAGAATCTTTTTTGAGGCTGCCATGTCATTGCGAAAATCGGTTGAGGCCACCCAAAGACGCAAAATGTCTGCTCCGTATTCTTTAACTACATCCTGAGGACTAATGACATTGCCCAGAGATTTGCTCATCTTTTTACCCTTGTCGTCAATTGTAAAACCGTGAGTTAAGACTGCTTTAAATGGTGCCCTCCCCCTGTAACCGATGCCTAACAGTAGTGAAGTTTGGAACCAACCGCGATGCTGGTCAGACCCCTCTAAATAAAGGTCAGCTGGCCATTGAAGATCGGGAGTAGTCTCTAAAACCGCCGCATGTGATGATCCGGACTCAAACCAGACATCAAGAATATCCTTTTCTTTGGTAAATTCTGTGCCACCACAAGAACACTTGGTGTCAGCCGGCAAAATATCCTTGACCTCTTTGACAAACCAGGCATTAGTCCCTTCTTTGGCCACTAACTCTTTGATGGCCTGGTTAAAAACCCCTGTCATCTGAGGCTGGTTACACTTGGTACAGTAAAAGGCTGGAATAGGCACGCCCCAGGAGCGCTGTCTGGAAATACACCAGTCTGGTCGGGTTTCCACCATCCCGCGGATGCGATTTTCTCCCCAACCAGGGAACCATTTAGTCTCTTTTATCGCCTTCAGGGCTTCTTGGCGCATATTGTTATGATCAACAGCGACAAACCATTGTTCGGTAGCACGAAAGATGACCGGCTTTTTACAGCGCCAGCAATGTGGATAAGGATGTTTGAAAAATTCTAATTTTAAAAGTGAACCATTTGCCTGCATATGTTCACCAATAACTTTATTGGCTTTAACATAAAACATGCCGCGGATAAACTCCGGGACTGTGTCATCAAAGTGCCCTTGCTCATTAACTGGCATTACTATTGGCAATTTATAATTTAAACCAACTTTATAATCTTCTTCTCCATGACCAGGGGCGATGTGAACCAAACCGGTCCCCTGCTCCAGGGTTACATATCTATCGAGGACCAAAGGAACTTCGCGTTCAACAAAGGGATGCTTAGCTTTAAGCCCTTCAAGCTCTTTACCTTTAACCTTACCAACCACTTGAGTATCTTTAAGATCTAAACGTTTAATAAAGTCTTCCATCAAACCTTCAGCAATAATATAAATTTGATCAGCGGTTTTTAGGAATACGTAGTCATATTCAGGATTAGCCGCAATCGCTACGTTGGCTGGCAAGGTCCAAGGAGTGGTTGTCCAGATAATAAAATTCCAAGTGAGTTCGTTTAACAAATTAGGATTTTGAATTTTGAATTTGTCTATGATTTCTGATTTAGGATTTAGGATTTCAAACTTCACATGAATCGACGGTGACCGATCGTCTTCGTATTCGATCTCCGCTTCAGCCAGGGCTGTTTCACAATGAGGACACCAGTGAATTGGTTTTAAACCCCGGTAAATATAGCCTTTTTCGGCTAAAACCCCAAAGAGCTCCACGATTTTTTCTTCGTAAGAGTGATTGATCGTTAAATAAGGCTTATCCCATTCCCCAAAGATACCTAATCTTTTGAATTCTGTACGTTGGAGGTCAACATAATTCAGGGCATACTCTTTACATTTCTCACGGAACTCTGTAATGTCCATTTCGAGTCTTTTATCGCCGATTGATTTAATCAACTGCGTTTCAATCGGTAGTCCGTGACAGTCCCAACCTGGAACATAAGGAGCAAAGAAACCTGACATGGATTTATATTTAACAATTATATCTTTAAGTATCTTGTTAAGTGCGTGCCCTAGATGAATGTCCCCATTGGGATATGGCGGCCCATCATGAAGAATATAAGTCTTTTGATCTTGGATCTTGGATCTCTGCTCTTGAATTTTGTGGTAAATATCCTCTTTTGCCCAAAAGGCAGTAAATTCTGCCTCAACATTCTGTAGATTGGCCCTAATCGGGAAATCTGTTTGAGGTAAATTAAGGGTTTGCTTATATTCCGTCATGGAAACAGTATCTTATCATGGGAGAACGGGATCTGACAATAAGGCTATAAACAGAGCTTGGCGGCAGACAGCGCGCCAATGATACTGTTTCTTAAGGCGGAAACCAGGAGTTTGTTGCGTGGAGTAAAGCCTATATCTTCTTTGATTAGGGCTTCGAGCTTGATGAGTTTTATTTTGGCTTCTTCCGTCCCTTCGCAAATAAGCTGGATAATCTCTTTGATAACCCGATCTTCCAGTTCGCGCAGGCAATCTGTGCGGCCTAGCTCTTCGATCTCTTTGAGAACTTCTTTATAGTTATCAAGTTTAAATTTTTTGACGGGACTCATGATCCTCACCTCTTACATATATATATCGATGGATTTGGGTGAGGATTTCACTTTTTCTTAACTTCTGTTTTACTGTTTTAAACGCTCGATTTCATCGTTTTGCATGATTTTTGCCTCCTTTTTCTTTTTTGCCTATTATTACGTTTGTCGTCAATAACACTAATTATCCCAAAAATGCCGGTGGGTGTCATTTGAGATTATGTGAAATTTTCTTAAAAATAATGCGAGAAGAAATAGTAAGAAAACAACAAAGGAGAACAAATAATGGTAACAGGACATGTTCAACAACAAAGATTTATACAAACAGCTCTAGCCACTAAATTAATCGCTGAAAGTGCGGCCATGAAAAGATTAGCTCGACAAATGTGTGGTGGCCGGAAAATACCTCTTAATGCCATTATTGCTATGGCTGTTAATACCTTGATCACTGAAAATACAATTGGTTCAGGGGAAATGACGTCTCTTATTCCTGCGGCAGAATGGGCTCGTAGCACTGGCGCTCGAGGAATTTTAATTCTACCGTTAAGCTGCCGCTCTTCCCACGACAATTCCGACAGTATGTATTCGGCTATTAGCCAAGAAGCCATTGACCCTGTTTATATTGATTTAAGAAATTATTGTCCTGCAGTAGAAAAATCTTCTACTGCCAAAGAAATTATGAAAAAAAAGGTTGCCAAAATCGCACAATTAAATGCCTCGGCTAAAGTAGATAACGTTGGCACCAGACAATTTAAACTGGAAGTATTGCACGCTGCTTTTGAAGACATGTTAAAAGCCGGAAAAGGAACTCCTCTTTATAGAGAATTCGAAGCCTTTCGCGCTTCAACAGCAATTGAAGGTGCTGGCGATTGGCTTAAAGAATTCTCTGCTTTTGCAACACTACAAAACCACTTTGAAGGGAAGTTCTGGCGAGAATGGCCCGGTGAATTTCTAAACCCACAAAGCACTGAAACCAAAACATTATTGGCTAAACCAGAAAAACAACAAGAACAGCTTTTTCTTGAATTTGTCCAGTGGGTGGCAGATAAACAATATAGAACGGTTATGAATAAATGTAAAAAGATTGGGATTAGTGTCCAGGATGATCTCCCTTTTCTGCCTTCTGATAATAGCGCTAAAGTTTATTTTAATCAGTCCTTTTATGACCTAGAACTTTCCAGCGGCGCACCTCCTGATGCCTATGCTACTGCCGGCCAGAAGTGGGGAATGTTTCCCCGTCGGTATGATAAAATGTATAATAATTTAGCCCTTTTTAGCCGGGCCTTAAGGGTTATGCAAGGCCGTGGGACTGATGGAGTCAGAATAGATCACATTTTTGGACACATTAATCCTTATTATATTAGACAAGATGACCATCTAGAGGGCGGGGCTAAACAATACTCTGGCTGGAGAAAGTTTAATACTCAAGCCGAATATATGCCAGCTGCCCAAATCCTGCTTGGGGAAATGGCCAGCACTGGCCTTGAGCTTTGCGCAGAAGCCTTGGGTGTTTATCTGCCTGGCACCAGAGAATTATTAAAACAATTCCATATGGCCACTTTAGCTGTAGCTCGTTGGGAAAGAGATTGGGCTGATCAAACTAATGGGCAACCATATATTGACTTTACCCAAATGAACCCTATGTCTTGGATTTGTCCCAGTGTTCATGATACCCCACTGTTAGCAAGCAACTATCAGGATATGATTAACCCCTCAACCAAGCTTGGTCAACCAGGTTACGAACAACTACAAATCAATGATCTACTGGCTCAAAGACCAGCCGTAGCAAGGCTTCACGGACTAACAGCCTATCCAAAAAATATTAGTGATGAGTTGTACCAAGAAGCATTAAAAATCCTGGCTATGGCCGCTGCTCTCACCTATGCCTGCCCAATCGGTGATGTCTTATGTCTTGATTCTGACATCAGGTCAGTAGCGGATTTTTTAAGGATCAACGTTCCTGGAACAGTCAATGTAGCTGAAGTAGCGGCAAAATTAAATTGGGTTAACAAATATCAAGCTGTTCAAGAATTGTTTGCAGGCTCAACTGCAGCCGCTAGATCAACAACAGACACTTTTAGAACAATGATGCAAGAGTCTGGAAGGTTTGTTCCTAAAATAGCAGCCTAAGCCGCGGCCGGCAGTGAAATAGTGAAAGTAGTCCCTTTGCCCTCTTTACTTTCAACTTCCATACTGCCATGGTGTTCTTCAACAATTTTCTTGCTGATGGGCAGGCCGAGACCAGTGCCCTCCTCTTTGGTAGTGAAGAAGGAATCAAAGATTCTTGTTTGTTGTTCTTTGCTCATGCCCGGCCCGGTATCTGTAACCATCACCACTACACACGTCCCTTCATCTTTAGTGGTAATAGTAAGATCGCCGCCAGCCTCACCCATTGCTTGCACAGCATTAGCAATCACGTTCATAAAGACCTGCATCAAGCGGTTAGGATCGCCCAGGGTATTTTTTTTATGCTCATAATTAGTTTCAACTTCAACCCGTTGTTTTCTGATTTCATAAGCCAGCAAAGCCAGCCCTTTGTCTGTAACGGTAGAAACATCAAGGGGTTTTAGCATTAATTCACGGCTGCGGGAGTAATCGAGCAAGCCTTCGACAATCAACTGCATGCGCTGAGTTTCTGTGGGCAGAAGTTTAATCACTGATTCCATAAATTCTTTGTCCTGCCATTTCATTGGCAGGATCTGACCGAGGGTATGTAAATAAGTTAAAGGGTTTTTTAGTTCATGGGCAACGCCAGCGGTAGTAATTCCAATAGTTGCCAGTTTTTCCGATTGAATAATTTGTTTTTGATTGCGCTGTAATTCTTCCAGGATAAAGGCATATTCAATACTAATAGCGGCCTGGTTAGCCAAGGTTCTCAAAAACTCCACATCTTCGCGGGAAAAGCTCTCTTCAGACAATTTCCTGCTTAGATTAATAGTTGAGAGCAAGGTCGCTTTATGAAAATACTGGCCTTCGGAGATGCTAGGGATAATCAGCACACTTTTGAGCGCTTTCATTGCTTCCAAAACTTCTTGGTAGTGTTTTTTATCTTTTTCCGAGGCATTCTTTTCCAGATCCATAATCTCTTCCAGGGAAAAGCCTTTTTCCTGTTTCATTAATTCTTTGACCAGGGCAGAAGTTTCCGGCACAACAGTTCCTTCCAGCGCTCGCCCCTCCCGCTCCCCTGCTCTCACAACGTAGTTATGGGTTGCGCGGTCGAGCACCATCACTGAAGATCCGGACAATTTCATCGATTTTGTTAGCAAGTATGGAGCGATACGGGCAAAGCGGCTTAGGTCTGCCATTGGCTGGGCCAAAGTATGGCTATATTTGTTTAAGATTTGCTGGTAGTTGTAGCGCGCGCGAAAGAAGGTGCGGTCAACAATGTTTTGGATGATATCGCGCAAGGGTTGGAAGATCATGGCAATCACAAAGGCGCCAATCACGCTTGACCAGAGAGAGTTGTAACCGGTTATGCCGCTAAAGAAATAGTTGCCCACAAAGATTAGGGAAACAAAAATTCCTGTGTTAAAACCGGTTAAAACAGAATAAACCAAACCTCGTTTGATGACAATTTCGATATCAAGGAGATGGTGTTTAAGGATAGCATAAGCCATCATAAAGCTATAAACAATTACTAAAAAATTGTCGACTGGAGGGGTCTCAATATTAAAAACCAGCAATAAATAAAAGAGAGCAGCAATTATAACAATCAAATAAGCAATAAATAAATAGGTTAACTGAGTTTTTCTTCGTCCAATTGATTTGTTTCTTTCGATATGCAATTCGAACAATCCATAGAATGTTGCACAAGTAAAAAATAGTATGAACAAGTACCAAACAGGACCTGGAGAAGCTATATAGCGGAAGGATATTCTATGAGTAACCGCAGGAATATATATTGATCGAAAAAAAAGATTAAAAAACAAAAACACCAAGGAACACAAACAACTCAATAATATGATCTTGTTTCTTTTTTTTGCTTTATTAATTATTATTAAGATCGAATATAGAAAAGCTGTCGGAGCAAAAGCTGCCCCAGTATAAAGAAATTTATCAATCCAAACATTAAGCCCAGGATCATTACACGTACTCTCCATAAAACAGCCGGAAACCCACACAGCAATGCTAATACTTAATAATAGGAAAACACGGTTTGTCTTAGCTGTCCAATTACTAAAAAAAACAAACAGGCCAACGAGCAGAACCGTCAACCAAGCTACTAATGATGAAAGAGAATACAAGGTAAATATCATATAAGGTCTCTTTAAACTTTTTTATAAGCCGGCTCTAAGCCAAAATGATTGTTCATAGCAAAATCAATTAACAACTCAAACTTTTCCTTATTGATTACAGGACAAGATATATTAATCTCTTCCTTAATGTTTTTCAAATTATCCTCGTTAAATCTACAAGTTTTTCCAGCAAGATAAGGAGTAAAGATTTTCCCAACAGTTCTATAATAAAGCCTCTCAAGCTCGTTTTTGTCCACTGGTTCCTTATCAACAAACGAACAACCAATAATATTAAGTTTTCTCAATATAATGGGCAAATATACTTCATTAGGAATTTCCTTCTCGTTTGAAAGATGGTAGCTCCTAGCCGTATCATCATTTGTACATACCGCATACATCATCTTCGCTGCATAGTCTGCTGGAACAATATTTAAACCGGACCTTAAATTACACGCAATCCGAATAGGAATTTCCAAAGGTTTTTCATAAATATTTTCAAGCGTCTTAAAAGCCTTAAGTTTTGCTTTTAAGAAGAAAAGCGCCCAACCATAAAACAAATCGTACTTGCAAATACTACCAATCTGTTTTTCTATCAACCTCCCACAGATCCCAACCGGTCTAAAAATTCTATATTTCAACCCTCTTTTTTTTGCATATTTCCAGAAGTTGAACTCGGCAACAAGCTTTGATTCTTCATAAAAGTTTCTAAACTCTTCCTCCAAGTTTATAAAGTCCGAATTAACCTCACCATCAACAATTCCACACGAATAGGCTGATCCAGTATATATAATTTCATTAACGTCCAGAAGATCAATCAATTCAATAACTCTATCGGTCCCAAGAATATTTGTAATTTCCAACTTCCTCTTCGAACTTTTGTCCGTATGAAAGTCTGACAAAGCAGCTAAATGAAAAAAGTAGTCTATTTTTCCCCTGGTTAATACCATTAAATCGTCTGGGGAAATACCTAGTTTATTACTAGCCAAATCACAGGGAATAGGAATAATAATTTCCTTGATCTTCTCCACTAATCCGAGAGACCCTTCAAGTGTTATTCCAAGATAGTCAAGGCCGTCATGAATAAGAATGTCCTCAAAACGCTCACGAAGCAAACAATTCCTTTTAGCTCGACCCAAAACAATGATCTCGAGATCATCCAACCTTGACAAATTTCTCTTAATAATCTCAAAAAGAAGATTTCTCCCCAACAAACCGGTTGCCCCAGTTATTACAATTCTCATAAAACCATACTCCCAAAACGATTATCCCATAAAGAAAAAAAGTAATCAAGAATCTCCCAATATGTGATTTTTGATTATTTTTCTGCATAATAATACAGATCTAGAAATCAAATACACCTACATGGCTGCTTCCGTTAATATTTCAGGAACAATTGTTAACCAAGCAGTTGGAACATTGAGTGTTGGGACTAAAGTTTGGGTGAATTAACATACAAAACCATAAGGGCGAAATTACGGTTGAGAGTAAACTGGGTAAAGGGACTAAGTTTAGGTTGGTGTTTTAATCCAAATAAAGCAAATCTGACCTCAACAGAACCAAAAACAACAACGCAACTCTACCGATACCCAGACCTACACCCCCTACCTCTTCACCTCATAAACATCTTTTAGTTTTTTAACAAAGGTTATGACATGTTCAAGCTGTTTGACGTCTTTAACGTCAACGGTGATTTTGAGGAAAGCAGAACTGCCGCGTTTGGTTTTAGCCTTAACCCCGGAAACATTGGTCTGAGTTTCGGAAATCTGGGCCAAAATATCCTTGATCAAGCCCATGCGATCAAAAGCCTCAACATCGATATCAACCGGAAATAACATCCCCTCGGGCGGATTCCAGTCGACCATAATCATCTTTTCTTTAGGGGTCTCTTCCTTAACCACATTCAGACAATTCTTGCGGTGAATAGCCACCCCTTTCCCCTTGGTCACATAACCGACAATATGATCCCCAGGAATCGGACGGCAGCAGCGGGAAAACCTGACCAAAACATTTTCTAAGCCGGCAACATGAACAGCAGTTTTTGCCTTGACCTTGGACCGCCGAGCCAACAATGGTTTAACTTTTGTCTCTTCACTAGCAGTCGCCGGTAGCTGCTCCACCACCTTAACCTCACCAGGCAGCCTCTTAAACCAGTTGCGAATCTTAACCCGCGCCCCGGCAGTTTTAATAAACCGCATCCAGTCGCGGCTCGGATTACTTTTCTTGCCGGTTAAAATCTCAATAATATCACCGTTGCGCAAATGGTAATGTAGCGGAACAATGCGACCATTAACCTTGGCACCCATCGCCCGATGGCCAACTTCGGTGTGAACATGATAAGCAAAATCAATCGGCGTAGCACCACTGGGCAAACCAAAGACATCGCCCTTGGGGGTAAAAACAAAAACTTCGTCGACAAAAAGATCTATCTTTAAGCTCTCCATAAAATCTTTGGCATCTTTTAGCTCATCCTGCCACTCCAACATCTGTCGAAACCAGGTCATCTTTTGGTCCAAGCCCTTGTCGGTATTCTTTTCTTTATAACGCCAGTGCGCGGCAATACCATATTCGGCAATGCGATGCATCTCCACTGTGCGGATCTGCACCTCCACCGGCCGGCCAGAAGGACCGATCACCGTGGTGTGCAAGGATTGATAACCATTAGACTTGGGCATGGCCAGATAGTCACGAAACCGCCCCGGAACCGGCTTCCAGGCAGCGTGCAGTAAGCCCAAAACCGTGTAGCAATCTTTGACCTCTTTGACAATAACGCGTACTGCTGTTAAATCATAAATCTCATCAAATTCCAAATTTTGATCAACCATCTTGTGATAAATGCTGTAGAAATGTTTGGCCCGACCATTAATTTCTACATCCAAACCGACTTTTTTCAACAATTCTTTAACTTGATTGATAAACTCCTGGATATAAGCTTCGCGTACCCGGCGACTTTCCGATACCCGACTGCTGATCTCCTCATACTTGTCCGTTTCCAAATAAGTAAAAGCTAAATCCTCCAGCTCCCACTTAAGTTTCCACATACCCAGTCTGTGGGCCAGCGGTGCAAAAATCTCCCTGGTTTCCAGCGCGGTTTCTTTTTGTTTTGGTCCCGGTAGATATTTTAAAGTCCGCATGTTGTGAAGACGATCGGCCAGCTTAATGATAATAATGCGAAAGTCTTCACCCATCGCCAAAAACATTTTGCGAAAGTTCTCGGCCTGGCGCGCTTCACGACTAATAAAAGTCAACTGGCTTAACTTGGTCACCCCATCAACCAGATGAGCAACCTCTTTGCCAAACAACTTGGTTAACTGCTCGGAGGTCACGTCGGCATCTTCTAAAACATCATGAAGTAGTGCCGCGGCAATAGTTAAAGAGTCCTGCTCTAAACCGGCCAGGATTTCTGCGACTGCCAGGGGATGAATAATATAGGGCTCACCGGAAAACCTTTTGTGCTCTATGTGGGCTTTAGCAGCAAACTCATACGCCTTCTCCACAATCGCCAAGTCTGCCTTGGGATTGTAAAGTTTTATTTTTTCAAATAAGGCTTCGAGTTGTTTCATCTTTGATAACGGCTGCGGTCCATTACTCCGATCCCACGAGGAATCGCTGTCCTACCCTGCGGTTGTGGTCGATGTCGACTATCAGGTCGATTGCTTTTAACCGGCTTAATTCCGCCAGAAGCCCTGACAGCTACCAATACTTTACAAGAGTTTTCCAATACAGAAGTTAATTTATAAGCTTCTTCCAAATCTTTGCCGGTGGAAAAACTACCATGGGCCTTGATCACAGCCACAGCACTCTCCCCACTTAAAAATGACGGCAACATTCTGGCGGCTTCACTGCTGCCAATACCACCATGCACTCGCACAATCGAAGCAGCCTTAAAAACATAAAGACCCTCTGCATCCTGGGGCACAATCTTGTTATCGGTGATAGAAATAGCAATGGCATTAGCAGGATGGGCATGGACAATCGCCTTAGTCGGATTTTTCTGATAAATAGCCCGATGGGTAGCTATTTCCCTGGAAGCCTGCTCATCATTTTCTCCCGGCTCAAGACCGACTTCAATAATATCCCCTTCTTTTAAATCGCCCAACATCGTATCTCGTCTGGTAATAAAAATCTTGTCCTCTACCCTGACACTCATATTGCCGCCATGAGAATCAACCAACCCGGTCAGAAACAGAAACGAACCTATCCTTCTAAACTCTTCTAACATATCATTCTCCTTCATCATATCTTGACCTCCAAAATCTCAAACTCGGAAAACTTTTTAAACTCATTGAAACGAGTGGAAATTTCCGACGGCTGTAAGCGTCTCATCCGCTCCAAGCTAAAATCTTCCACGTTAAACGAGGCCAGAACAGAGCCCATAATAATCGCCCGGCGAATATTTTTTTCCGAACGATCGTCAGTCTTTGCCAAATAGCCCATAAACCCACCGGCAAAAGAATCGCCTGCCCCAGTTGGATCACGCAACATCTCTTGTGGGTATGAAGGTGCAGAAAAATGCACCCCCTCAGAAAAGAGCAAAGCCCCATGTTCACCTTTTTTGATAATAACTGCTTTAGCCCCTAATTTTATAATTTTAGCTGCAGCAACCGGCAAGTTAGGGGTTTCCATAAATTGTCTGGCTTCAGCATCATTAATTAAAACAATATCAACTCGGCTAATAACCTTTTTCAAAGCTTCTCGCTTACTGTTGATCCAAAAATCCATAGTATCCATGGCAATTAATTTAGGTTCTTCTAACTGGTCAAGAACCTTAAGCTGTAACTCAGGGTCAAGATTAGCTAAAAAAACATAGTCGGATTTTTTTTGTTCTGCGGTTAGTTTGGGATCGAAACTTAATAAAACATTTAACCTCGTATCCTTAGTGTGGGCCTGGTTCATGTCATATTCATAATAGCCTGACCAACGAAAGGTCTCCCCTGCCATTGTTTGAATAGACTCGGTATTAATCTTTCTTGATTTTAAATATTCCAAATGCTCTTGAGGAAAGTCACTGCCCACAACTCCAACAATTGCCGCCGGCCCAAAGAAACTTGCTGCCGTGGCAGCATAAACCCCTGACCCCCCTAAAATATCTTTCTTTTCTCCAAACGGGGTTTGTACCGTATCCAAAGCAATAGTACCGACAACTAAAACTGACATTGTTCCTGACTCCTTTCTATATTAAAGAACAGCTAGTAACTGCAGCATTACCTTCTGGAGAACCCAGAGCAGGATAATAACAACAAAGGGGGAAACATCCATTCCCATCCACTGTGGCGGCAGCGCCAAACGCACAATTACAACCAATGGCTCCGTTAAGGCATAAACAGGGGCAAAGATATGATTCCGCTTACTATTAGGAACCCAGGGCAAAATCGCCCGCAAGGCCAACAATATATAGAGCGCTGAAAAGACAAAATTAACGATAAAGATTATGAAATCCATTTTTATTTAAATTCCAAGATCAAAGCACAAAGTACCAAACAAAACCAAAATCCCAAGTTTCAAATCCAAAACAGTTTTGATCTTTTAACTTTGATCTTGGAATTTGTTTTGATCCTTGATCTTATCCCTTCGATCTTTAAGCTTATGCTTGCCGTGATAGTTGCTTCGATTTCCTAGCCGCAGCAACAACAGCCTCTGTCAGGATTTGCTTTAACTTCTTCTGCTTGAGGATTTTTAATCCTTCTATAGTGGTTCCTCCAGGCGAAGCAACCATCTCTGTTAATTGATCAGGGGTTTTACTGGTTTGCTTAACGGTTTCCACCGAACCAAGAATCGTTTGTAGGGCTAGCTTAGTCGCAACATCTTTGGACAGTCCGGCCGCAACGCCACCGGCAATTAATCCGGCAATGACTTGATAAACAAAAGCGGGTCCTGAACCGGACAGGCCGGTAACCGCATCCATTAATTTTTCCGCTACTTCAACCACCTCTCCAGTTTCCTTGAAGAGTGTCACAACTTTTTTAAGCTGAGAAGAGGAGACATGTTTGCCTTTAGTCAAAGCACTCATCCCCTGGCCAACCAAACAAGGATTATTGGGCATGGCTCTGACAATGGCAACACCAGGCAATCTCTCCTGCAAATAACTTAAAGAAACCCCGGCAGCAATCGAAATAACTAATTTGTTTTTCAAAACTCTCAATTGTTGACTATCGATCGTTGATAAAACCTCGGCCATATTCTGCGGTTTCACCGCCAAAACAACAATTTCTCCTTTTTGCCAAGCCTCAAAGTTGTCTTTGGCAGCTTTAACCTTATATTTCTTCTGTAAAAAAACCAAACGTTTGGCGCTCACATCAGCCACAATAATATTTTGGGGAAAGGCCAAGCGGCTAATAAAAGCCTCAGCCATTTTGCCGCCACCGATAAAGGCAATCTTTGTCATAAGTTTATTTTAGTTACCTGGAAAAAAACGTTTCCTTATTGTCTTGTCCAAAGCTCAACTCTTCACCGAGGGATGAGCGCTCTTCGGACGAGGTAATAGCAATGCTATGAGGGGTAAAAAGAAAAAGTGACTCCCCTATTTTCATCATATGGCCGTCAATGGCATAAGCGGTCCCGCAAACAAAATCAACCAAACGGGTCCCTTCAGCCGGATCCAAATGCTTAAGATTAATTACTACCGGAGAGCCTGAGCGCAGATGCGTGGAGATATTTAAAGAATCCTCATAAACCTTGGGTTCATAAAACATGATCTCATACGGGGTTTCGCCTTTAGGCTCCCTTTTGTTTCTTAACATTGTGTTCATATCTAACTGTTGACCAACATGCTGCTCGTCATCGATCCCCTCTTCATCCAAACCAATAAATGCCTTAGCCCGTTTTAACAGATTATCAACCATTTTTTATCCTCCTCGCGGCCCAAAAATTGCTCGACCTATTCTAACCATATTGGAACCTTCGGCAATAGCAGTTTCAAAATCATCACTCATTCCCATGGAGAGGTATTGCATCTCAACATTTGGCAGGTTTAATCGTTTAATTTCTTGGTTTAGCTCTTTCAATTTTTTAAAACAAGGTCGAATAATTTTTTCATCCTCGATAAAAGGAGCCATGGTCATCAGTCCCTTAACCTGCACATTATGACAGTTTGAGACCTGTTTAACAAACTCAAGCGCCGAATCAGCCGGCACTCCGTACTTACTTTGTTCGCCTGAAGTGTTTATTTCGATTAAAATTGAAATAGCCCGATTCTGTTTCTGAGCCTTTTCTTGTAAGGTGCTGATCAATCGTTCCGTGTCTACAGATTGGATTATACCAAAGAGGTCAAGAGCTTGTCTAACCTTATTACGCTGTAAGTGGCCAATCATGTGCCAGACAACATGTGGATACTTATCTTTTAGCGCTTGGAAGTGTGCTTCTGCTTCTTGAACTCTGTTCTCTCCCAGATCGGTTATCCCTGCGGCAATCACTTCTTCAAGGGCGAAAATGCTTTGAGTCTTGGCAGCCACAATGATTTTAATCTCTTGAGGATCACGACCAACAGCTAAAGCAGCTTTTTTTACGCGTTGACGGATAAGTTGGATATTTTCTTTGATGGACACGGTGAGATTATTATAGCAGACTACCCGACCGCAAGACTACCTGACCGCCAAACCATAATGTTGTTCCATAAAAGTTAACATCCTAATAGCAAGCAGCAGATAATTATGGCCCATTAACATATCAACATGACCAGTATTATTCATTACAAACCACTCCGCACCGATGCCCTCGCTTAATAGTTTGCCATCTTTTTCGGGAGCTAATTGGTCTTCTTTTCCAGAGACAACCAGGGTTGGCAGTGCCCTCACAGCTTCATTTTCAGCCAATTGTTGCAAGAAGCTTTTGCCATTAACCCGATCGGAAACTCCTTTGGCGTCTTTGATCCAGTGAATGAAACAATCAACTGTATCAGTGTCGGCAGACTCCAAAACATAAGACATTACATCAAAGACCGCCTCCAAATTAGTATTATCAAGACAAAAAGCATTTTTAATTAACTCCATTCTCCTGGCTACAGAGTTAGGGATTCGCTTCATTAGCGGTTTAAGATGGGGCAATTGATCTCCCAGAAAATACAAGGGTTGAATTCCCGTCCAGGCAGGGAAAATATCAGCTGCCCGCTGAGCCAATCCCATCACATATTTATCTGAATCAAGAGAAATCGGCATACCGCAGGGGATATTACCCACCAACCTGGGATGAACACCATTTCTAACAAAATCATTTGCCTGCTTAACACAACCATAACTAAATGGCCAAGCCACAACTTCTTTGGCCCCACTTGATCCCCCTTCCTCCCCCAATAATTCCGGGACAACACTATAATAAAAAGAAAGATCATCGCTCATCTTGTTAAACGTAATTCCCCCTTTAGGAAAAGTGTTTTTTACTCCAAGTTTATTAACTACAAAACGCTTATTGATCCATTTAGTATTACGAGAATTAACCAAAACAACTCGACACCCTTTTAAAACCAAAAGATTGAGCAAAGATTGTGTCATATCAAGGTCTCTATAACTCCCACCATAAGGGGCAATGCGTGGATGATTACCATTACACAAAAGACCAGGAATAAAAACAAGTATTGGCCAGTTAGGATTAAAATTATCAGGATGATAAAAATACGGCAAATAGTGGACAAAACCAAAAGGATCGGCAGCATCTTGAATCAATAAATTACGTTTATGGATACCGCTGGTTTTGCCAACCCCCAACGGCCTTTTGGCCTCATGGACAATAACGTCAGAACCGGCAATTTTACATTTGCGAGCTTTTGGGGCTTTATCTTGGCCAAAGATATGAACACGTTGATAAGCACTTGCTAATGCGTCTACTGCTCTTCCCATTATTCAATCCCTTTCTTGCCTTATTATCGAAAGGTTTGCAAAATAATTTCAGCTTGGGACTAAAATGCTTTACTTAGCCGTCTTATCCCCGTAAAATATAGTCATGAGAAAATTAAGTTGGCTGGCAATCTGCATCTTCGCCATCACCGTCATCAACTACCCCAACCCCTTCAACCCTAATGGAGGAGAAATAACTACTATTGAATGTACCAGCGACACGACCTCCGAAGCCTTTCTGTATATATACGATATGGCTGCTCGACTTCTAGCCCGCCAGAGCTTCAGCCTGGTTGGCGGCACAACCAGCAGCACCACCTGGAACGGCTACAGCACTTTTAACGAATTGGTTGGCAACGGGGTCTACCTATATCAAATCCTCAACACTTCTAATCAGCGCTTGGCACGGGGTAAAATTTGGGTCATTAACCAGTGACAAACCCAAAATTAACAATTAATCAATTAATAATTAACAACAAAGTGTGCCTTCGGCACTTACTATTAAATAATTTTACCTTGTTATTAATTTGGTCATTATTAATTATTAATTTAACGCTTCCAGTTATTGCCGCCACCACCTTTGACCCCATGTCCATCGGCGTTGGGGCGCGAGCCCTTGGTATGGGGAAAGCCTACGTGGCTGTGGCAGAACAGAGCGACACGATCTTCACGAACCCGGCTGGCCTGGGAGAAATAGATATGTTTGAAGTCACCAGCATGTCAGGCAGTCTATTAGAAGATGTCCAATATCTCGTTCTGGGAGGGGTCTATCCTTTAGGGAATAGAACAGCTATTGGAATCGGTTATGTTGGGGCCGGTGTTGGCGGCATTGAAATGCGTGATAGTGTTGGAACCTTTCAAAAGTTTTCCCATTTTGGCAGTAATGTCCTCTTTGTTTCTCTTGGTAAAAAACTGAATCAGAAAACCTCTGTTGGTCTCAATCTAAAATATTTTGTGCAAAACGGTTCAGAAAACCAAGACGCTAATGGCGCGGGCATTAATCTTGATTTGGGTATTCTGCAAAAAGATCTGAGTTTTTTCTCGCTGGGATTAGTGGCTCAAAACATTTTAAGCTCCGGAAAGATTAAATACAATACTGGAGTAGAGGAAGATTTGCCCCAAACCATTAAAATCGGCACGCAAATGTTTCTGCTGGGACAAAAGTTCAACTCGGCCAGATTGTCCCCCATTGAGTTAACTGTTGCCCTGGATGCAGATTTAAGTTTAAGCAGCTCAAAACCGGTCTTGCTCCACTTTGGAGCAGAGCTCTCCCCTGTTTCTTATTTAACCCTTAGAGCTGGCATCGACCAAAATTCTCGCTTAGCCACAACCCAAAATGATTTTACTGCCGGAATAAGTTTAAAATTTGTTGGCGTTGGTTTTCACTATGCTTATCATAATTATAGCGACTCCGGTCAAAACACCGCTCATTTCATCTCACTAACCCTGGATGAACGCGGTTGGCCCTATGAGGGACTGCCAGATACTTTCATCGGCTCACGCTAGAGTTGCAAACGCCCCGTCCCTATGATAAAATTATTCTTTGGCTTATTAATAATTTCCCTTAAGGAGGAAGAAAAAACTCATGTCCGTAGTTACAATGAAAGAATTACTCGAAGCCGGAGTTCACTTTGGTCATCAAGCTAAACGCTGGAATCCTAAGATGAAACGCTACATTTTCGCTGCCCGCAACGACATTCATGTTATTGATCTGCATAAAAGCATTCCTTTAATCGAACAAGCTTATGAGTTCATCAAAAAGACTGTTGAAGAAAACCAAACAATCCTTTTTGTCGGTACCAAGAAGCAGGCTCAGGAAGCTGTGGAAGAAGAAGCCAAGCGCTGCGGCATGTTCTACGTCAATCAACGCTGGATGGGCGGCACCATGACCAACTTTAAAACCTTACAAAAAAATATTGTCCGCCTCAATAAAATTGAAAAGATGAAAGAAGATGGCACTTTTGAAAAGCTGCCCAAAAAAGAAGTTATCTTAATTGAACGTGACTACCGCAAACTAGTTCGCGGCTTGGGTGGAATCAGGCAAATGGGCTCCCTGCCTGGTGCAATCTTTATTGTCGATACTAAAAAAGAACAAACCGCTTTAAAAGAAGCCCGCAAACTTGGTATTCCTATTGTAGCAGTTGTTGATACCAACACTGACCCTGATGAAGTTGATTATCCTATTCCCGGCAATGATGACGCTATCCGGGCAATTAAGCTATTAACCAGAATTATTGCCGAAGCTGTGATTGCCGGCAGGGAAGTCATCAAGGCTATTGATGGAGCAGCAGATCTTAGCGAAGAAATTACCGTGCCGATTGATCTTCAAGAAGAAGGGGAAACCGCTTCCGAAGAACAAGGCCTTGAAGCAACTATCTTAGCAGAAGCAGCAACAGATCAAGAAACCAGCGGAGAAAAACGCACCGGTTTTTAACTAATTAAGGAGCAAACTATGTCAATTACCTCTACCCAAGTTCAGGCTTTGCGAGAAAAAACCGGCTGCGGCATGATGGACTGTAAAAAGGTTTTGGTAGAAACCGATGGCAACGAAGAAAAGGCCATTGAACTCTTAAGAAAAAAAGGGATGGCTTCTGCCGCCAAGAGAGCCGGCCGGGTTGCTGCTCAAGGTTTAGTTGAATCTTATATTCATATTGGTGGAAAAATTGGCGTCTTAGTTGAAGTTAACTGCGAATCAGACTTTGTGGCTAAAAATGAAGAATTTCAGGCTTTTGTTAAAAACCTGGCTATGCAGATAGCAGCTTCCAACCCACTATATGTTAAACGCGAGGAAGTCCCGGAAGAGTTAGTTCAAAAAGAAAAGGATATTTTGCTCACTCAAGCCAAAGAAGAAGGTAGGCCGGAGAAAGCCATGGAAAAAATTCTCGCTGGCCGCATAGAAAAGTTCTATTCCGAGATTTGCTTAATGGATCAACCATTTATCAAGGATCCCAAAACCTCAATCAATGACCTTTTGGCCGCTCTAGTTGCCAAGATCGGCGAAAACATTGTTATCAGAAGGTTTACTCGGTATCAACTCGGCGAAAAGTCTTAAAACTGCGCTACTTGGATGCTTGGCCACTCGATTAGTTTGCCACTTTGGGTTGCTTTGATTTATTGCTATCAGTCCTCTATAATATATCAATGACCAAAAAAGAAAAACACATTAGGGCTATCGTCTTAAAGGCGGCAGAGAAGGTTAAACCCCAAAAAGTTATCCTTTTCGGCTCTTACGCTTACGGCAAACCCAACAAAGACAGCGATGTTGACCTATTGTTCATCAAAAAAACCAACCTAGGCAGGATCGATCGCTATTGCTTGATAAGTGATAACCTTGAGCATCATTTTGCTATGGATATCTTGGTTAAAACACCAGCCGAAGTAAAAAAAAGGCTCAAGATGGGCGATCCTTTTTATAAAGAAATAATTAATAGGGGTAAAGTTCTTTATGAATCGTCATAGAAAAGAACTTGTTCTGGAATGGCTTAACAAAGCAGAGGGTGATTACACGGCAGCAATTAGTTTGTCTAAAAACAGAAAAAAGAAAAACCTATTGTTTATTATCGCCTTCCATTGTCAGCAGGCTGCAGAAAAACACCTAAAAGCATTGCTTATTTGCCATTCTATTGATTTTCCTAAAACACATGATTTATTAGAATTGCTTGATTTAGCGATTACAAAAGATTCTTTTCTTTTGGCCATTAAGAAGGAACTCCAGATTCTTAATCCTTTTGCTGTGGCCTTCAGATATCCTGGAGAAGATATTGACTTAGAGGATCTAAAAGAAATTCTTGCTGCCGTCAAAATAGTCATCTCAATACTGGTAAAGCGAATCAAAGAATTTATCTAAATGAAAATAATTCTCATCGACGGCAACTCCCTCGCTTACCGTGCTTTTTACGCCCTACCCGACACCATGAAAACAACCTCTGGCATTGTTACTAACGCCATTTATGGTTTTACTACAATGTTAATTAAGATCTTGGAAGAGAAGCCTGATTATGTCGCCATCTCTTTTGATCTACCGGAACCGACCTTTCGCCATAAGGCTTATAAAGCCTACAAAGGGACTCGCGATAAAGCCCCCCCTACCCTTTACGAACAATTACCTTATGTTAAAGAGATTGCCAGAGCCTTTGAAATCCCCATTTATGAGCAAGCGGGCTTTGAAGCTGATGATGTGATTGGTACCTTGGCCATTGAGGCAGAAAAAGCTGGCCACGATGTCGTGATTATGACCGGTGATCTTGATCCCCTGCAATTAGTCAACGAAAAGATCAAAGTTTTGGCTAACCGCAAAGGTTTGACCGATACTGTTCTTTACGGAGAAAAGGAAGTTATCGAACGCTATGGCCTAAAACCTGAACAACTAATTGATTATAAAGCGCTCAAAGGTGATTCATCAGACAATATTCCTGGTGTTCCCAAGGTTGGCGAGATAACTGCCGTACAACTATTACAAGAATTCGGTACTCTGGACAATATTTTAAGCAACACAGACAAGATAACGAAAAAGGCCCTCAAAGCCAACCTGGAAAACAATCATGAACTAGCTTACTTAAGCAAAAAGCTGGGCACCATTGTCACCAATGTCCCAATTGAAATTGATTTTGAGCAATGCAAACGAAACGAAATTAACTGGGCCAAGGTTTTGCCCCTTTTAGAGAAGTTTGAGTTTGAGAGATTAGTAAAAAAATACAGCCGGGGAGTAGAAACATATACCCCAGAAGCTGTGGTAGAACGAAAACGGGAAAACCTCTCCAAATTTAATTTCCAGTGCGTGCAAACAGATAAAGAGGTTAGAGATCTAATATTAAAATTAGAGAATTCCCCTAGCTTTGCCTTTGACCTCGAGACCACCGGATTAGATGTTCATGCTGTTGAGATTGTGGGGATCTCTTTTTCTACCGAAGCCAAGTCGGCTTTTTATCTCCCCCTCAAAGGAAAACGAGACGAAAAGGAGCGGGTTTCCGTACTTAAAAAACTAAAACCTCTCTTTGTATCAGACAAACTCAAGATCGGCCATAATATTAAATATGATATTGAGGTTCTGAAAACTGCCGGAGTTCCAGTAAACGGTCCCTACTTTGACACCATGGTAGCAGCATATATCCTTGATCCTATTTCCAATAAATACTCGCTCAAGAAAACTGCCAAACAATTCCTCGGTCGGGAAATGATCAAATTAGTTGAATTAATCGGCGAAGAAGCAGAGCACGAAAACTTCGCTGACGTTCCCCTTGATGTTGCCACCGACTACGCTTGTTCAGATGCGGAAGCCACCTTTGCCCTCTATGACATTTTTAAAATCGCCCTTAAGGGCCAAAAGTTAGATAAACTCTTTTATGAGATTGAGATGCCGCTACTTGATTCAATTATTGAAATGGAGTATTCAGGCATAACTATTGATACCAAACTTTTGGCCAAGATGTCCAAAGAGATGGAGATAGAACTAAAAGACCTCGAACGCCATATTTTTGCCATTGCCGGGGAGACCTTTAACTTAAACTCACCCAAGCAGTTGGGCAATATACTTTTTAATAAGTTACAACTGCCAATTATTAAAAAAACCAAAACAGGGGCATCTACCGACAGTGAAGTTTTAGAAACTTTGGCTGCCCAGAAATTTGAGATCGCTGAAAAACTGAGTTCTTATCGCGGACTGACCAAACTCAAAAGCACTTATGTCGATGTGCTCCCTACCCTGATCAATCCAAAGACTGGGCGCATTCATACCTCGTTCAACCAAACCATCACAGCAACTGGCAGACTCTCGAGCTCAAAACCAAACATGCAAAATATTCCTTTGCAGCTGCGTGCAGCTTTTGTTCCGGAACATAAAGAGTGGGAAATGTTGGCAGCCGACTATTCACAAGTGGAGCTCAGGGTTTTGGCTCACTTAAGCGAAGACCCTCAATTAATTAAGGCCTTCAAAGAAGACAAGGATATTCACACTGCTACTGCTGCTGAAGTTTATGGAGTGGCTGAAGATACGGTAACAAAAGAGATGAGAAACGCAGCTAAAGCAGTTAACTTTGGCATTATTTACGGGATTTCTGACTTTGGTTTGGCTAAACAGCTGAAGATTAAACGAAGCGAAGCGGCTGAGTTTATTACTAAATATTTTAATAAGCATCAAGGTGTGAAAACCTTTATTGATAAGATAATTAAAGAAGCCAGAGAAAATAACTCTGTAGCTACTTTACTAGGCAGAAAACGTCCTTTACCTGATATTAACAGCCCTAATCATGGTTTAAAATCTTTTGCCGAACGAACCGCTGTTAATACCGTCATCCAAGGCACTGCTGCTGACTTAATCAAAATCGCCATGGTTAACATCAAAAGACAATGTGTAAAGTTTAAGGTTGAAAGTGTAATGTTGTTACAAGTGCACGATGAACTAGTTTTTGAATGTCCAAAGAGTGAAGTTGAGAAGCTTAAAAAGCTCGTTCAAACTGAGATGGAAAATGCACTAGAGTTAATTATTCCGCTCAAAGTTGATATGAATGTGGGCCAAAACTGGGCTGAGGCTAAGTGAGCTTAGTTATTCTGATCTGTGTCCAAAAGCTAACCTTAAAATACCAGGATGATATTCCAAAGCGGCCCTATCTAGCTCTGCCATCAACGAAGGTAGTTTTCCTTTTGGTTCTACAATAGAGATCACTGCATCCATTTTCGTCCATTCCCCAGGATTGAAAGCAAACAAATCTCCATCTCTATCTTGAACTAATTTGGGGTCATGTAGAATATCTAAAGCATTAGCAACATATCTGCCCCTCTCAACAGGATCAGTATACTGCGCTCCTAAAATAGCTTTCTCTTTGCAGGTATAAGCACGATGATTCTGATCATATGGCTCAATTTTTAAATCCGCCGCTAATCTTTGATTAAAGCTTTCCATTGGATACTCCCTAAGCAAGAAACCGATCTCGCCCCGCCAATAACGAAGATAAGTAGGATCAAGATAAAACGCTTTCCCCTGTAAATAAACCTTTAAAAAGGTTTGATGGGTTGTTCCTTTAAGGTCTCCTGGAGAATAAATCCCAACAACAATCTCAACATGATCAGTATCTGGTGGCAAAGTTCTTGATACCGGCATACCAAATCTGGCACTTAGAATCCGAGACAAAATCAAAGCAATATTCTGACAATCTTCTCTATCCTGATTAGAAAAATAATAATATTGAATTACTCTAAAAAACATGGGCTCTAATTTCCTCAAGCTCTTCACAAACCCGAGAATCTTTCTCTGTTGCGCACGACCTACATCAAGCGGTCTTAACTGTCCAGGTTTAATGTATAAATTTGTATCTACCATAATTATTATAGTAATGTGAATTGAGTAATGAGCAATGCGAATTTATTATTTCCCATTCACATTACTTCTCCCTATATATCGACACTTTTGGGGAAAAATTTCGGGTGGGAAGGAAAATTGCTGGGGAAAATTACGATGGCTGAGGTTTTGCTTTTCGTAAGAATTGGGCAACTTCTATTTGACCGTTTTTTATTGCCGTGTAAAGAATTTCTTGTTCACCAGAAGAGGTAAGAAGATAAGTAAAACCACTTACTCCCTTAAGTTTGGAATCATTGAATAGGTGTGGAAAAAGCTCCGGCAAAGTTGCCATGGCACGATTTAAAAAACGATAGGCTTCTATTGGCGTAATTGATATTCCCCAAGCAGTCTCTGTCCCTCCCCTAAATGCAGGCAGTTGTCCTACTGCTTCAAGCTCAGTAGGAGGAAGATCAACATTAAGAGCTGTCTCTGTAACTTGCAGTAATTGACTAGCCTCTGGAGTTGCGCCTAAGAGTTTTATATCATGAGAATAATCTAGCGTCACACCAGCTAAGATTAAGGCCGCCTCAGAACAGGCTGGAGCAACTTCTTCCCTAGATGTCCCTAAAACCACTGTCGCAGCCTGGCTGCTTAAATACTCAGCGGTAAAAGCCGCCATTAAGCCCTGCCCAGAAACAAACAATCTTTTAAAATAACCCTGACAAGTATGGGCCAATAATGCCGGTGCAAATAAAAGCCCGTCATCAAATTTAAGAAAATCAACCGTAATTACTTCCTGCTCTAATGGCAGGGTAAGCATTACCCCTAAAGCATCTTCTGGTTTAAAGCAGATTTTCCCCTGTGAAGTAGTTCTAACCCTATATATGGTATGCAAACCTATAGGATCTCTTTCCCTAAGTTGACTATGCATAGCAGCAAAACGCTCTCCCATTACAGCTAATGCCTCTCTATGCTGTTCTGGTAAAGAAGTTCTTAAGCCAGCAAACCCACCTTTTGCTTTATCAATTGCACAAAGATAGGTCTCTTTACCTTTTGGTACAGCAAAGAGATTGGAGCCAAACATCAATTGAAATATATTTGCCCCTTTATAAAAATGAACCCCTAAAATACTTCCAGCCATCTAACCCTCCTTACAAACAAGAGACACAGATTATTCCTTACCCCTATTTATCCCCATTTCTGGCCAGAAATTTCACTTTTGCCCCAATTTCTCTAACTTGTCTTTTTATGCTAAAATGCCACTAAGATGCTTTATAAATCAGAACTCGAAGAAATATTATATGTCGCCCTAAAAAGTGGGGCTGATTTTGCTGAAATATTCCTGGAAGAGATAAATGGCACCTCGATCACCTGCGAAGATAATAAAACTGAAAGAATCACCTCTGGAATAGAAATTGGGGCTGGAATTCGGGTTGTCTCTGGTGACACCATGGGTTACGCCTGCACAACAGACCTGAGCCTAATCTCTTTAAAGAAAACTGCCGAAAAAGCTGCGGCTGGAATCAAGAAGAGTCCCAAAAATATCAAAATTGATTTAATCCCTGCTGTTCCGATCCAAGTCTCCCACGTAACAAGACGGCCTAATGAAGTTGGTATCGAAGAAAAAGTTGCAGTTGTCCATACTTTAAACAAAGTAGCCCGCTCTTATGGTGATAAAGTTAAACAAGTTATGGCTAGATATGCTGATTCTAATCAATCTGTAACTATTGCCAATTCTAACGGTGTTTATGTCGAAGATAATAGGATTCGAACTCGTTATTTTGTTAATGTCATCGCTGCCAAAGATAATATTTTACAGACTGGTCTAGAAGCCCCAGGTGGAACACTCGGTTTTGAGCTCACAGAAAAATATCAACCAGAAAAGATTGCTCGTATAGCAACCGAGCGAGCCCTGTTAATGCTAGATGCCCCCCACGCCCCTGCCGGCAAAATGACGGTCGTTATGTCTCACGAAGCTGGTGGAACAATGGTTCATGAAGCCTGTGGTCATGCCCTGGAAGCCGACTTTATTATGAAGGGGACTTCAGTTTTTGCTGGTCGAGTGGGAGAAAAGGTTGCTTCAGAATTTGTCACCGTAGTTGATGACGGCACCTATGTTGGTAATTATGGCTATTATAATTTTGACGATGAGGGGACCCCTGCTCAGAAGAATATTTTAATTGAAAATGGGATTTTAAAAGGCTTTTTAAGCAATCGTTATACTGCCGAGAAGTTGGGGCTCAAACCTTCTGGTAATGGCCGTAGAGAAAGTTTTCGTTCTAAACCGATTCCACGCATGACCAACACCTTTATTGCTCCTGGAACTCATTCTCCCCAAGAGATCATTGCTTCAATTAAAAATGGCCTTTATGTCAAAAGCATGGGCGGTGGCGAAGTCAATGTTGTTAACGGAGACTTTGTCTTTGAAGTTAGTGAAGGCTATCTGATTAAGAACGGTAAAATCAAACATCCCGTACGTGGGGCAATGTTAACCGGTAACGGCCCCAAAGTTTTGCAAATAATTGATCTGGTTGGAGATGACCTAGGCTTTCATACCGGCGTTTGCGGTAAATATGATCATGCCCCTGTTTCAACAGGACAACCAACTATTAGGATTCCAGAAGTAGTTGTTGGGGGACGGGTCTAGGCAGCTTATTATCGGTTTTTCTTCTTTAAATAAACCCAGCCATAAAGGGCAACAGCAAAAATAATCATCACAATCCACTGTGAGGGGGTTAATTTCCACCAATGAATTGGGCTATAGCGGAAGAACTCAACAATAAAACGATAAATCGAATAAAAAATTAAGCCGGATAAAAACACCTGACCATCGAATTTCTTAAAGCGTACAACAATAATAATCAACCCAAAAATAATCAGCACACTTAAGGAAGAATACAATTGGGTTGGGTGAATATGTTGCCAGGGGAAAAACTCGCTGGCCAACGACCCCTTCGGAAAAACCAAGCCCCAAGGCATCTTGGTCGGCAAACCAAAACAACAACCGTTTAAAAAACAACCGATCCGGCCAATTGCCTGCCCCAAAAATACCCCCGGAGTAATAACATCTAAAATCTTGAGATAAGGGAGCCCTTTTGTTTTCGCATAGATAAAGACCGCCAAGGTAGCAAATATTAACCCGCCAAGAAAGACCAGCCCCCCATTTTGCAGCATAAATATTTCCAGCCAATTGTTTTTATATTGCTCCCAGTCCCCTATAACATAAAATAAGCGCGCTCCAAAAATTGCAGCTATGATTACATAAATAGCCAAATCAAGAATTAGCTCAACAGAGATCCCCTGCTTCCTGGCAAAATAAATCGTAGCCAGCACTCCAACCAGAAAACCTAAAGCCGCCATAAACCCATAGGAGTAGATAGTCAGTGGACCTAATTTAATTAATATTGGATGCATAATTTTTAATCGTCACAACAGGTGTGATATACGCCTTCGCAAAATTGTTTTTCTTCCCACTCTTCTTCTCTCTCATATTTCTCTTCCTCAAAAACAAACAGCAGGAAGAGAATTACCCCGACATTAATCATGATATCAGCAAAGTTAAAGACCGGCCAACCCCCAATATCAATATAATCAATCACATAACCACGAAAAAACCGATCCAAAAGATTGCCAATACTACCGGCTAAAATAAAGGCCAGGGCGACATGAACAATCTGTTTCTTAGCCGAAAACCTGTGGTGAAAAAATATTACTGCTGCCACAACCACCAAACCAACCACAACCAAGTAAGGAGAGAACCCCACAAAAAGAGAAAAAGCCGCCCCAGTATTACGCACATAAGTTAAATTTAATAAACTTTTGATCAAGGGAATAGTTTGTCCTAAGGCCATGAAGCGATGGATCAAAATTTTGAGGGCTTGATCAATAATTACAATAATATAAACAAAAAGATAAAAAAACACTATCTTATTGGGTTTCCAAATTGAACATATTGAGAAACAAATTTGACTATTTCCGCGATATACATGCCAATTACAGGTAGATCAACCATTTGCCGCAAGACACGGACCAAAACATAAATAAGAATAGCAGCCACAATCGTCATCCCAATGGCAATCCCCACCCCACGAAAGATCCCAACAATAAAATTAAAAAAGAAGAACCGCCAGGGTCGCTTTAACATACTGGTGTATTCATCCAAGCGGGCTCGTTCCAGAGAAATAGCTAATCTTTGAACGTTATTGTTAAGCTTATCAAGCAGGCTTTCCTCTTTTTTCAGAATATCTCTTTCTTCTTCTAAAATTTTACCTTCATTTGACATTTGACATTTGTCATTTGTCATTCGCTTAGGTTCCTTCTTGCCAAGATACCAAGTATTTTTCTTGTTCAGGTGTTAACTTATCAATTGAAAGGCCCATTGATTTCAATTTAGCCGTTGCAACAAAGTCTTCTATCTCCTGTGGGACATTATAAACCTTATTCGCAAGCTTGCCCTCATTATTAATCGCATATTCAGTTGCCAAGGCTTGAGTAGAAAAGCTCATATCCATAACTGAGGCTGGATGACCTTCTGCTGCCCCCAGGTTGACCAGTCTGCCCTCGGCTAGAATATAAACACTGCGGCCATTGGGTAAAATATACCGGTCAACAAAGTTGCGTACATTTTTTCGCTCTTCTTTGGCCATTTTCTTCAGTCCCTTAAGGTCAATTTCAATATCAAAGTGCCCGGAGTTGGCCACAATTGCCCCTTCCTTCATAACCTCAAAATGTTCCGGCCTAACAACATGCATATCGCCGGTTAAGGTGCAGAATAAATCACCAATTGGGGCAGCCTCTGCCATAGTCATAACCCGAAAACCATCCATGGCCGCTTCCAGCCCTTTAACCGGATCGATTTCCGTCACAATCACGTTAGCACCCATCCCTTTGCAGCGCATGGCAAAACCCTTGCCGCACCAGCCATAGCCAGCTACAACCACGGTCTTACCGGCTATTAGAAAATCAGTGGCGCGGATAATGCCGTCAACAGTACTTTGGCCGGTACCATAGCGATTATCAAAGAGGTTCTTAGTCTGGGCATCATTTACAGCAAAAACAGGAAACTTAAGCGCTCCGTCTTTTTCCATGGCCTTGAGTCGAATAACTCCAGTGGTTGTTTCTTCCATACTGCCAATGATTTGTTTGGCAATTTCCGGATATTTAGCTGAGATAGCAGAAACTAGGTCACAACCATCATCCATAGTAGTAACTGGAGAATGTTCAATCGCAGCAACTAAATGTTTAAAATAAGTTTCATTATCTTCACCCTTGATAGCATAGACAGGAATTCCGTAGTCTTCTACTAGTGAAGCTGCCACATCGTCTTGAGTTGATAGTGGGTTGGAAGCACAAAGGACTATATCAGCTCCGCCAGCCTTTAAAGTTCGCACCAAATTCGCTGTTTCAGCGGTAACGTGCAAACAGGCACTCATTTTCTTACCTTTGAGCACCTGGTTTTTGGTAAATTTTTCCTTTACCTGAGCCAAAACCGGCATATCCCGCTCCGCCCATTCGATCCTTAGCTTTCCTTTAGGAGCCAAACTCTTATCTTTAATATCACATTTAACCATTACAAATACCTCTTTCTCTATAAAATATAGATAATTATAACATGATAGCAAGAACACAACAATTAAAAATCCCTTGTTATGCAGCTAAATCGTGGGCAATAACTGTGCGGTAGCCTAAGGCACTCTCATCATTTGGATTGGCGTGAGCCAGAGAACCCCTATATCTGCCACCAAAAATATTGTGCAAAAAGGCTGCTGGCTCTGTCCAACGACCATCAGGACTGTTGCTGTACCAATATTCACGCAAAGAAATATTACGAATTTGTCTCTGTGTTTCTCTGTCCACTACATCTATAGACCCAGGACGCAGCCAGAACGATATTTGCGTACCTGTAACACTGATATATTGTCTATACTTAGTCTCTCTAGTCCCATTAACAATTGAAAGACAAAGAACCCCAAATTGTTCTTGCATTTTAGCCTGTAAACCAGAAGGGCGGGAATATGCCCGCATCGTTTCAGCCCCTTTTGCCAAAGCAAATTGCTTGGCAGAGTAAACCATCATTGGCCCCAAGGAAACTGGTTCAGATACTCCCCGCAAATCAGTCTTATAGCCTAATCGGCCAATATCTTTAGGGACAACAACCAAAGGACACCAAAAATGTTTTCCCTCCTCTGAAGTTGGAGAAAAATCACCATCTGGACCAGCCAATTCCACCTCTGTTTCTGGAACTTGTTCGGTTTCTCGCTTAGCCACAAAAATAGCACTCACTGGTTCATCATTAATAGTTCCAACCAACATAGAGGTTCTATCATGCTCTAAACGCCCGGCAATTTGGGCCTTAGTAAGGTGCATTTTTTGTTCCCCTGGCCGCACAAGTGCCTTGCAAACCAAACCTACCAATTTTGCCGTATTCTGATTACCGGCAAACCCAACATTAAGAGTAGCCTCAGTTCCTTGCTTTGTTCTTAAACGATAAGAGACACTATAATTAGAATTAACTAACATAAAACAAACTCTCCTTCTAACTACTTACTGCTTTCACTATCTCCACACTCAAATTATTCAAATCATCATTGATCAAAGAAAAAGTTTTCTGGGCGTGGTTTTGTAGCAACTTCAGGGTCTTCCGCCAAAAACATTTTTTATAAAAAGAGGACCGCTGATCAATATTATTGTTTTCTGCCAGAACCTCTTGCTCTTGTGTCCTGGCCAACTCACTAAAAGACATTGCTGCGCCTTGGTAAGAAAACTCGGCCATCTTAATCCGCTGAAAGGTTAAATTTAAATATTTATTAAAAATTCCCATCAAGAGATCATAAATTTTGTCGTTATTCTTAACCATGGCCGCAAAATCAACCTCTCCCCCCTTCTTAATATACACCCTAACTGTACTAATAAAAAGCTTACCTGACCCACTCCCAGCCAACTTTTCTGCCAAATAACGATAAAACATCCGCTTGGCTTTAGGATAATCTCGCTTGGCCAGATGAGCTAAGTATGGAACTACTCCCATGTTGCTAACTTGTGGCGGCATCCATTCGGCCATGATTTCATCAATCAGACTCAAGGGACAATTGGGAATTACCGCAGCCATTAATTTAGCTAAAATAACCAGGTCATGTTCATCAAAGTTTTGTGCTATCATCACCCGACAATTCTTATGAACTGTAGTTGTCTCTGACATCTCAGCAATAAAGAGCTCTTTAACTTTGACAAGTTCTGACCTTCTTTTAACCCCATAAGAGGTTAAGGTCTCCTTTAAAAAAGGATTATAACTGGTCCCCGTTAGCCATTCCTTGGCAAATAATTCTTCCAAGAACTCTTGGCTAACAAGAATCTCATTATTGCTATTTATAGTAGCGGCTAATGCCGAGTTTGTTTCCGCAAGATAATTCATCATATTACTCCGGAAATGCTTCGACACTTTTGGGAAAAAATTTCAGGTTATTTTTCGGTAGGATTGGAAATGATATTATTGCATGAACGGCGGCAACTCTATGTATTCTTTGGATCCGGATCCAGGGGTAACCCTGGTAGCTCGCGGGCGAATGAAAGGCAAGCCTTCTCTTTCTTTTTTTGGAGAAGGTTTAAAACCCGTGGCAATTACCGTCACACAAACGTCGCCTTGCAGTTTTTCGTCGATCACCGCACCAAAAATAATATTGGCATCTGGATCAACTGCATTATATATAACTTCGGCAGCCTCATTAACTTCGTAAAGAGTCAGGTCTGAACCACCGGTAACATTAAAGATCACACCCTTCGCACCAGTAATTGTTTCTTCCAATAGCGGCGAAGAAATCGCGGCTTCAGCAGCTTCGGTAGCCCGATTCTCTCCAGAACCTGTACCAATGCCCATCATCGCTGAACCAGCTTCAAACATAATCGTGCGCACGTCAGCAAAGTCTAAGTTAATTAGACCGGGAACAGTAATTAAATCGGAGATTCCCTTAACCCCCTGACGCAAGACATCATCAGCAATCTTGAAGGCTTCAATGATTGAGGTTTTTCTTTCTACAACCTGAAGAAGCTTATCGTTGGGAATAACAATTAAGGCATCAACTTTTTCTTTAAGCAGCGCCACCCCAGCTTCTGATTGGGAAATTCTCACTGGTCCTTCAAAACGAAAAGGCTTGGTTACAACAGCAACAGTTAAACAGCCAACCTCTTTGGCAACTTCAGCAATTACAGAAGACGCTCCAGTGCCAGTACCACCGCCCATGCCTGCAGTCAGAAAAACCATGTCAGCGCCTTCCATGGCCAGCTTAATATCTTCGCGTGATTCTTCGGCAGCTTTTTGACCAATTTCCGGGTTGGCACCAGCACCTAAACCACGGGTTAATTTTGTACCAAGTTGGAGTTTATGATCGGCCAGAGAAACGTTTAAGGCTTGTAGATCGGTATTAACACCCCAGAATTCTACCCCCTTGACTCCCCCACCAATCATGCGATTGACCGCATTAGTTCCACCCCCACCAATACCAAAAACTTTAATTGTGGCAAAATTTTTGATCTCTTGTTCATCCATTAAAGCCATCTCCTTTGCCCCGCCTTGTTGGGTTTCCATATTCTAGCACAGGCTTTTTTAATTGCAAGATTACTTAAACTTAATAACCGGATAATCAGGGTAGCGCACATCAATATAATCAACCTTGGCCCAGCGGCCGCTAACCTGCAAAAGCAAGGCCTCAAAGACCTGCATTTTCTTCTCGATATCCTGGCTGCTGCCGAGCCTAACTTTAAGCAGATCATCAAGCAAAAAACCAATTTCTTTGAGCCCCCCCATATCCAGCTGGATCTGGCCGGCGGCCAGGTAAGCACGAAGGGTCAAGAGCACCCGGGTGATCAAGCTAGCTGACACCTCATCCAGCCGGTCGCTATCACAAGCAATGCCGGTAACCACAGGGAGCTCTGCCAAATTAGAAACATCAACATAAATATCAGGGTTGTGGTTGATGATGACCCCGTCGCTATCAATCACCACCGAGCGGTCTTTCAGCACCAGGGTAGCCAGGGGCTGGCGCTCCTCAATACTAATT